>ENA-ORXR01000030-ORXR01000030.1-marine-metagenome-genome-assembly--contig:-NODE-30-length-201742-cov-9.475358_pt1 | contig 201742 bp, 200 predicted proteins | sample MGYA00237866_ERZ511479 | MGnify/ENA metagenome assembly ERZ511479 | reverse complement strand
TAAATGTCTTAAACCTCCTGTAGAATACTCAATATTAAATTCAGATAATATGTAATCTTGTATTTCTATAACTGTTCGATATAAATTTGTACTCAAGTGGTTAATTAACTTTTCTAGCTCAAGATCTGTTAATTTACATTCCTTGCCCGTGTAGTTATCTAAAATTAAAAATTCTATCCCTCCTTCAAGATATCTGTTTTTATAATTTCTTATTGTCTTTTCTGATAAAAATAAAAATTTTGAAATATCAAAAACTGTTTCTCCCTCATCTAAAAGTAAGATACTTTTTAATCTGTCTGAATACTTTGCATATCTTTCAGAGCCAAGTTCTGACAACAACTTAGTTCTTTCTGCTTCGGTTAAAAAATCTTTCATAAATAAATTATGACATATTTTCTAACCGATAGATATATCTAATCTTTTTTTTCTTATATTTTTTTAGGTAAATTTAAATGTCGGTGAGTATAGTTCCTTTTAGTTTTGAAATTATTATTATTTTTTATTTTAGAATTTAATAGTGCTTAACAGGACGTGGTTATTTGACCGCTTACGTTATTGCTAAATATCAAAATAACCAAAAGTTTGCTAAAATTAAAATATATAAAAATAATAATGTAATTAAATTTAATTTGCTTGAACATAGTAATCTTGACTATGAAATAAGAGATAATAACATCTATATTAATTATATTTATAACCAAAACTTAGTAAATTTAGAAGAACAAATTGCTTATCAATTATTAAACTTAATCCCATAAAGATATCTTAATATCTATTAGAAGTTCTAAATATCAATCCATGTATAGTTTTATATTTAGAAATAAAATAAAATAAAATAAAATAAAATAAAATAAAATAAAAAGGGATACAAAAAACAAATTATATATAGCAAACAAATCTGTACTAAAACCCCGGACACTGTATTAAGAGGTTCTAAAATGTTCAATGATAATTAGAAATACAGCTATTTATTTAATCATAATCATTTATTATCTTAATCTTAAAAATTTGTGAATTTGTCTAATAATTCTATAAACAGTGATCAAAAGACTTTAAAACTATTATAACCTATATTTTATTAAAACAACCTTGTATTCTGGTCAAAAACTCCCAAAACAGCCTTGTATTCTGGCCAAAAAAATCTAATCCTTATCAATGTTAATTTTTCTATTTTAAAAAAAACTTAGCTTGGTAATTATATTTTTTGGAACTAAACTATCTTGGAAAATTTCATTTAGCTTCAAATATCTTTCAAAATTAAAAATATGATGATTATCTTTAAGTTTATTCTTAGCAAACTCTGCGAGTAGCCAGAATTTTCCAACTTGCCCAGCCCCTTTGATTATTAATAACTTCTTCTTGGAAATTAACCACATTACTAAATCTTTATACTTTTTCTATACATACTGGTTTTAATTAATATTTTTATATTAATTACAAGGAATACTTATCTATTTCTATAATTTCTACAAGAAAAGGTTTCTATGCTCTATAAAGATAAACTTAATATTTCATCAAAAAGTGTGTTTAAGAGTATCTAATTTAAGAAAAATTCTTTTATAATTAGATCAATTAACCAAAGCTAAACTAGAAAGAGTTGATAAAAGATATAACAAATTATAAATCAAAAAAAAAGTAAAACTTTAAATATTGCAAATTTATAGAATGCAGGGAATTCTAATTGTCGTTAGGAGAAAATTTTGTTTGTCGTTGAACAATCCAATATAGAATAAATTAAAATAATTGATTTGTATAAAGAATATAAGCATTATAATTTAAAATAAGATTTAAGTATTTAAACTATAATACCGATTCTAAATTTATGATTTCATCAGATTTATTATTCTACTCATTAATAATTATATTTCTTAATCTTATATACTTAACTATAATTTATTTTTCAAAAATAAAATTATTAGATAATGAAATTTTACTAAAAAAAGATTTGATTAAATATTTAGATAGATATGATGCTATTAAAATAAATGAACACCTTTATAAGTATAAAAGACTTCACATAGAAATTATTGATCTTGAACACATTTCAAAGTTTGGTGCTTCTAAACTTCTACAACAAATCCATTCTAAAACAAGATTTTTAACCTATAGCGCACCAAATAAAAAATATAAATATTATAAAAATAAAAAAAATCCCTTAGTAAAAGTTTTAATTTGGTTTCCAACCAAAACAAACTATACATTTGTTATAAGAAAAGATAACTTTAGAGATAAATTTCTTTCAAAACTTGGGTTTATAAATAAACTTAAAACTAATAATAGTGATAACTTTTCAATTAATACTAAGAAAAAAATACGAAATGATAATTATTTTGATTCAACAAAACTATTTTCTATATCTAACATATTTAACAAACTATCATTAACAATATTTGGAGATTCTAATAAAATCTTCTTATTAATAAAAGATATCGAAAAATTATTATCAACAAACTTAGATGAAGTTTCTAACGAACTCATAAAATTAGAAGATTATGGAATTCAGAATATTGAAAAACGTCAAAATAATACAAAATATACAATTCAAGATTCTCGAGTTAACCTAAAGTATTTCTTATATTTAAACTTTTTAGCTATTCTTTATATCTGGCATCAAACAAACAAAGTTTATGTACTTGGAAATCATCTAAGTTTAATACTTTCTTCAATAGGTTTTGGATTATTAATTTTCCTAATATTTACTATTTTAGGAATTATCTTTAATAAATATAAAGTATTTTTTAGAAATTTTAGTTTATATTTATTTGACCTTGGAGTAATCATATATTTTTTATATTTATCATTATTATTTATAAATTATAAATTCGACCCTCAAACTCCAAAAGTTGAAAACTACAAAATTGAAAAAGTATATTATAAGCGCCATAAAGGAGAAAATAATAAAAAGACTTATATTATTAGAGTAGAAAAAGATAATCTTTATAGAGATGATAAGGTTAGCTCTACTGAATATTATAAGTGTAAAGATAAAAAATTTATTAACTACCTTACATCAAGTGGGAAACTCGGATATTTTTGGTATAAAGTCATAAATTGTACAGACTAAAAAAGATTAATTTTTATTTACTTTTAAAACTAATTATTCTTTAATTATATATGAATATTTTATCTGTTGATATTGGAACTACAAGCATCTGCGCTTCAAGTATAAATTTAGAAAAAAAAACTACAACTCACTTTAGAGACTCACATAAAGGATACTTAAAAAATAATAACCCTAATATTAAAGAACAATCTAATCAAAAAATATTAGATTCTTTAATTAATTTAATTAATAAATTTGATAATTTAAATGAAATAGATGCAATAACTTTGACAGGGCAAATGCATGGAATAACAGTTTGGGATAATCAAGAAAAAACTATTCAAGATTTAATTACCTGGGAGGACCAGCGGGGAAAAGAATCAATACTATTTAAAGATATTAATAATAAATTAAACAATAAACTAAATCCTGGTTATGGATTAGCTAGCCTATATTCTTTACAGAACAATAATCTAAAATTAAATAATACACATAGAGTTGGAACTATAATGGATTATATAGCATTTTGTTTTTCAAACGAAAAAAACTATTTTATTGACCCCACAAATGCTTCAGCTTTTGGCTCTTTTTCTTTAAAAGAAAATAACTGGGATAAAAGTGATTTAAGTTTATTAAATATTGAACAAGAACTCCTTCCAAAAATCAAAAAAAGCGGCAGTAAAGTTGGAAGTATTAATTCATATTTTGCTAATTTAACTGGACTTAAAGAAGGACTACCAATATATATTCCAATTGGAGATAACCAAGCATCTTTATTTTCTGCAATTAATAATGAAAAAGAAGATATTTGTATTACTCTTGGGACTGGTGGTCAAATATCAATAATTGAAAATGATATTAAACCAATTGCTTTAAATTATAAAAATAAACTTGAGATCAGACCTTATTTTAATAATCAATATGCATATGTTAGCTCAATACTACTTGGGGGTAAAAGTTTTGAATGGTTAATTAAAAATATTAACAATTGGTTTATTGAACTTGGCTCTAAACCAATTGATGAAGATTATATTTTTGAAAAATTAGATAAACTTGCATTAAAAGCAAATTCTAATTTAAATATCTGCCCTAGTTTTAACGGTGAAAGATATAATCAAAATTTAAAAGGATCAATAAATAATATTGATTATCAAAATTTTTCTTTAACAAATATTTATTACTCTCTTATTTCTGGAACTTTACTTAATTTAAAAAATATGATTCCTAATGATCTTTTAACAACAAAGAAAAATATTATTGGTACTGGCTCTGGAATTAAAAAAATACAAACTACGCAAAAGCTCATAAAAGAAATTTTTGATAAAAATTTAATCACACCAAATAATAAAATTGGCGCAACTTTTGGAGCTGCTAAGCTAATAAGCTGATTTTGCTATATTTAAATTCAGAACAAAGTTTTACACTTTTATTTTAATCAATTATAATTTGATTATGAATCTTTTAATGCCTAATATTCAAACTAATAATACAAGACAAGTCTTTTGTTCCACTGACTTAGATGGTTGTATTGCCCAAACTGAAGGCAGTACCGGGTTTCATACTGTTACTTGGAATAAAGCTTTAATCTCATTTTTAGAAGATAAGTTAGATCATCAAATATCTTCAAATAATATTGAATTAATTAAAAATTTAGCGAAAAAAACATATGAATCTGCTGCTGGGCAAGCTGAACCAATTGCAATTAAGACTATGCTCAAAACTTTAATTAAAATATTAGAAACAAAAAATATTGATCACCCTATCAATGTAGCAGCTGACTATAATTTTTTAAAAAATACACGAATAGAAGTTGCAAAAGAGTATAAAAAGAAAATACCTGAAATTAAAAATGCAAAAAAGTTTATAGAAGAAATTGATAACATTGGAGAAGTAGGACTATGTACATCAAGCATAACAGAAATAGCTAGAGTTATTTTAAAACGAACTGAAATGTATGATCTATTTACTACAGAAACTGGATCAGAAAAAATAATTGCTGCAGATTCTATTTCTTTAGGCTTTGATGATAAATCATATAAAGGAAGTAATTCTGTTACTCCTTGGGAACATAGCATTTCAAAATTATTTGGTAATAAAACAATTGATCAATCTAAATTTAGAATGATTTTTGCTGAAAATAGCATTATTAATGTAGTTTCTATGCTTTCTGTTTTTGGATCAAGATATAAAAATAATGCTAGAATTATATTTATAGGATCTGAGAATCAACAACAACATTTAGCAACTCAAGTATCACAATCTAACCTTTCTGATCATAGCCACTTAATTATTCCAGTTGAAAATTTTAAAGAAGCATCTGTAGAAATTGATTCATTTATTTCTAAAGAAGTAACTACTTAAAAGAACTCAGATCTTTTTTAAAATCTGTAAATAAACTTTTTCTACCTGCAATAAAATAATATCTATCATCTTGATATCCTAATTCTTGATATTCATCAAAAAAACTTAAAATAGCCTTTATAGCTGCAACATCCCATAAATATCCAAAATCATATATTAAATCAATATTACCTAAAATACATAAATGTTGATTTAGTGCTGAGCTTCCCATCAGAATATTTTGATATTTTTTAATAATATTAATATAATCATCTTTAACACTCAGATTATTAATATACTTTGGATTTGATAAACCTATTAAAGGCATATTCTTATCAAAATTATTATTTTTCTTAAAAACAGTTCCGTTAAAAATAATTTCTTTTCTAAAATCACAATAAACATATCGTTTTAAAGCAGGGTAATTAATTAACCCTAAAATAGGTTTATCTTCAAAATAAAGAGAAATTAAATTAGCGTAAAAAGGTACTCCTTTAATAAAGTTATAAGTTCCATCAATAGGGTCAATAATCCAATGAAATCCCTTACTAGAATTAGATTCTGAGAACTCTTCTCCTACCACAGAATGATCTGTAAATTTTTGCTTTATTAAGTCTCTAAACTTGGTTTCAATATTTAAATCAATTGATGTCACAACTGAATTATCAATTTTAGTATCAGTAGTAAAAGTATTTGATTCTGAAGATATAATATTATCAATTTCATCCAAAAAACTTAAACAAAAATTCTTATATAAATCTATTTCAGAGTCAGATAAAATCATAAAACTTAAAATCTTGGATTTGCTTTTAAGTTTTTATTAAAATTAGATAAAACTTCGTAAAACTTTCTCTGGTCTTGTTTAGGAAATTTATCAATTTTTTTTCTTATTGAGTTTAAAGAGTCTTTATATTTAGAAATCTCTTTAGCATTTAATGTAGAAATTTTCTCTTTAGAAATTTTAGATGAATTTTTAACAACATAATCAAACTCTTCGTAATCTCTTGAACTTGCTGTATTAAGATCTTTATCAGTTTCTATATCTTCTTCAACTACCGAAACCTCTTCTGAATTTAATTCATCTACATTTAAAGACTCAGAATCAAAATCTTGATTATTTAAATTACTATCAGATAAATTATTATTTATATTTTTACTAGTTGTTGTTTTAGTATCTAAAATACTTTCATCTTCTAAAATATCTGCAGCCTTTAAACTTGTTTTTTGTTCTTTATTTTCTAGCAAATTAGAATCTGAACTTTTACAAGAAATAAAACAAATAAACAAAAATATAATTAAAAGATTTTTCATAAACCATTAATATCATTTAAATAAAAATATGAAAATAAGAAATTAAATATTATTTCCACAATTATGACAGAATTTATCACTTTGATCTCTAGATTTAGTACCACAATCGTGACAGATACTTCCAGTATTAGCTTTTGTCATTTCAGAGGTTACAATCCCTGTTGGAACGGCTATTATCCCATAACCTAAAATCATCACTATCCCTGAAATAAACTGCCCTAAAGGGGTTTGAGGGGTTATATCTCCAAATCCAACAGTTGTTAAAGTTACTATTCCCCAATATATAGAAATAGGAATATTATCAAATCCGTTTTCAGGACCTTCCACTAAAAACATTATGCTCCCAATCACAACAACAGAAGTTAAAATAAAAAACATAAATACAATAATTTTAGCACTACTAGCTTTCATTGCAGCATATAATTTTGAAGATTCATTAAAATAACTGCTTATATGAAGAACCTTAAAGACTCTTAGGAGTCTAAAAGACCTGATAACGTTTAAGTATTGAGTTCCTGGAAATAAAATACTTAGATAAGTAGGAATTATTGCAATTAAATCAATTATACCAAAAAAACTAAAGATATATTTCTTTTTTACAGGAGCAACATAAATCCTAACAAAATATTCAATTGTAAATAAAATAGTTACAATCCACTCTAAAGCAACAATTAAATCACCGTGTTTTTCTGAAATTGATCCAATACTTTCAAGAGCTGTTAATAAAATAGCTACAATAATAAGTATTAATAAAATTATATCAAATAGTTTACTACTACGATCATTTGCTTCAAAAATTATATTATAAATTTTTTCTTTACGAGTGTTCAATTAGTTCTAGTCCTTTAAGATAGTCAAAACTATAAATGCCACTATTATGCCCATCAGCCCAGGTGATGCCAATAGCATAATTTCCAACTAAAGATATTTTTTTTATTTTAATTTGGACATCTAATTCTTGTTCTACAATATTTAAACTTATTTTTTTAGGTGTTAATGGACTAAAGTGAGATAAGTCTCCAGCTTTAATTTTTGAGTCTGCAGCAGGACAGTTTCTTCTTAAGACTAGTCCACTTATAAAAGAAACAGATTCATCATCCCAAACAATTCTAATTCCATCATCTTTTTTTTGAATTTTAATAGGTTTATTCATTATTTAACTATTTATAATATTTCATTTTTTTAATTTTAAGTATTTTTACATTTAATTAAAATCAATGTATATTCTTATCTTATGACAAATAAAAAGGAAAATAAATACTCTCTTAAGAATATCCAAAGAGACAAAATATCTACTCCAAATAAAGAAGAAAAACTCCTACTTCATTCTTGCTGCGCTCCTTGTGCAGGAGATATTATGGAAGCTTTAGCTTTTTCAGATATTGATACAACTATTTTCTTTTATAACCCAAATATACACCCTGAAAAAGAATATTTAATTAGAAAAGATGAGAATATTAGATTTGCTGAAAAGTTAGGATTTGATTTTATCGATGCTGATTATGATAAAGATAACTGGTTTGATCGAATCAAGGGATTAGAAAATGAACCGGAAAGAGGAGAAAGATGTACAGCTTGTTTTGATATGAGATTTGAAAGAACTGCACTTTACGCCTCTGAAAATGATTTTAAATTAATTTCATCTACTCTAGGAATTTCAAGATGGAAAGATATGAATCAAATTAATGATTCAGGATTAAGATCAACTGCAAGATATGATGATATTAATTACTGGACTTTTAATTGGAGAAAAAAAGGCGGCAGTTCAAGAATGATAGAAATTTCAAAAAGAGAAAGTTTTTACCAACAAGAGTATTGCGGCTGCGTTTATAGTTTAAGAGATACAAATAAATGGAGACTTAAAAATAGTAGAGAGATAATTAAAAGAGGTGTAAAATTTTATGAGCATAAAACTCTAAAAATTTTAAGTTAAACTATGTCTCCTATTTATTTTGCATTTTTAATCACATTTTTAGCTGGAATTTGCACAACCTTAGGCGCTTTAATAGTTTTATTTTATAAAAAATTATCTGATAAAATATTATCAATAGCGCTAGGCTTTTCAGCTGGTGCTATGATTTATGTATCATTTATAGAAATTTTTTCTAAAGGAAGAACTAATATTGAAGAATCCTTTTCTGATCAAACCGCTTTGTTAATCACTACAACTTCTTTTTTTGTTGGTATTATCTTTATGGCAATTATTGATAAAGCATACCCTGAATTTCACCATTATTCAGTTAATCAACAAGATAATAACAGCTCTTCTCATAATCATAGGCATTCAACAATTAAACGATTAGGTCTGTTTTCTGCTTTTGCAATTTTTATTCATAATTTTCCTGAAGGTTTAGCAACCTTTTTTGCCACACTTGATAACCCGCAAACAGGAATTTCTTTTGCGGTTGCAATTGCAATTCATAATATCCCTGAAGGATTAGCAATTAGCCTACCAATTTATTATTCAACTGGTTCAAAAACTAAAGCTCTTTTAGTTGCCACATTTTCTGGACTTTCAGAGCCAATTGGAGCAGCTTTTGGGTATTTCTTTTTATCTGATTTGATTAATGAAATAAACTATTTAATGGGTATTATTTTTGCATTTATCTCAGGAATTATGGTTTTTATAGCAATTGATGAACTTATTCCAGCATCAAAAGAACTTTCAAAAGATAGCCATCGAGCAATATACAGTTTAATAGTTGGGATGTTTATTATGGCAATTAGTTTAATATTATTTATTTAAATCATTATTTATACTTGAAAATTTCAATCATTAAAGTATCTTATCTATTATGTCAAATCTTGAATTAGCTTTTTTAATTACTTTTTTAGCAGGGATCTCTACCTCTTTTAGTTCTTTGATTTTTCTTTTTTATAAAAATATATCAAGTAAAACACTTTCAATTGCTCTTGGTTTTTCAGCAGGCGCTATGCTTTACTTATCTTTTATAGGAATCTTTCATAAAGGATTAGAAAATTTAGAAAACTCTTTCTCTCACAACAACGCAATAATTATTACAAGCTTTTGTTTTTTTATTGGGATGATTTTAATGGCAATAATTGATAAAATATTTCCTGAATTTCATCATTTTTCAATCCATTCAATTAATGACTGTGATTTAAAAAAAGAAAAATGCTCTCATAACTCTGCGCTTAAAAGACTTGGAATATTTTCAGCATTTGCTATTTGTATTCATAATTTTCCAGAAGGAATAGCTACTTTTTTTGCCACCTTAGAAGACCCGCATTTAGGCATTTCTTTTGCAGCAGCAATTGCGATACATAATATCCCTGAAGGAATAGCTATCAGTCTTCCTATTTACCATGCCACTAAATCAAAGAAAAAAGCTTTTATTGCAGCAACGCTTGCGGGTCTCTCAGAACCTCTTGGCGCTTTAATAGCATATTTATTTCTTGGCAACTTATTTATAGAAATTGATTATCTTATGGGGATTTTATTTTCTCTAATTGCAGGGATTATGGTCTTTATAGCAATAGATGAATTAATCCCTGCTTCAAAAGATTTATCAAAAAACTCTCATGCTCCTATCTATAGCTTAATGATGGGAATGATAGTTATGTCTTTAAGTTTAATTCTTTTACATTAATTAATTACATCTGATCTACAGATTTAATTCCTAGTAAATCTAAAGATTTTTCTAGAATAATCAATGTACAGCTAACTAAATAAAGCCTTGCAAGTTTTTGATCTTGATCTGTAGCATTTTTAATTGAAGATTTTTGGTAAAACCTAGAAAACTTTTTAGTTAAGTCATAAATCCAAGTAGTAAAAGCAATTGGATTTAAAGTTTCTGATGTTTTTAAAATGACATCCAAAAAACTTTCTAAGTGCTGTATTAACTCAATTTCAACATCTATATCTAATTTAGATATATCAATATTTTTATAATCTAGATCTTTAAAATCTTTTAAAATAGATTTCATTCTAACAGCTGCATATAATAAATAAGAACCAGTATTACCTGTTTTATCACACCACTGCTCAATATCAAAAGTGATATTAGAGTTATTATCTTTATTTAGCATTCCGTATCTTATAGTTGCTAAAGAAATCTTATAATTAGTTTCATCAATTTCTTCTTGAGTCCAGTCATTTTGATATTGATTTAAAAAACTTTCATTAATTTTATTTTTAAGTTTCTCAATTAACTCTGAGAATAAAATCACGTTCCCTTTTCTACTGCTCATTTTTCCATCAAGACCAACAACCTGTCCGTAAGAAAGATGAAAAGAATTATTAGCTTTAGGAAAACCCATCTTTTTCAAACTTCCAATCACTTGATCAAAGTGTAATTTCTGCCCTGAATCAACAACATAAATGGATTTATCCATATTATACATTTCATCTTTTTTATATGCTAAAGCTAAATCTCTAGCCGCATATGTTGCTGTATTATTACTTTTAATTAAAATACAAAATCCATATTTTTCTTTTTCTAAATTTGATCCAATTGTACCATCTGATTTTTCAAAAATACCTTTTTCTAAAAAATCATTTACTAGCTTTTTAGAAGAGTTTCCAAATTCAGACTCATAAAAGTAATGATCAAAATTTGAATCAAGCCAATTATAATTAATATAAAATTCTTCCATTGACCAAGATTTTGTTTCATTTGCTAAATCTAAAATCTCTTGATCTTGGTTTTCAAGTTTTAATAAAACCTCTCCAACCTCATTATTTAAATTTTCTATATGCTCTTTAATTTCTAAATTGATATCAAGAACATCTTTAATTCTATAAATTTCTACAAGTTCTTTTCCAAAATCTTCTTTTTTATAAATAGGTATTGAATTTGAATCTGAAAGCCCAATATCAGCTTCAGAAGTAATCATTCCTGTTGAAATAATTCCATCAAAATCTTGAACTGTAATCAACCTATCTTTTAGCCTAGTCCCAACTAGAGCATAAGGCACATACTGTCCTATTTCTAAGCTTGAATCTCTACAGACAACTTGAAATGCTTCTCCATTTATATCTTCCAAATTATAAATAAATAAGTCCTGGTTATTTTTGAGCTGTTCTTTTTTAATAATCTTTAATACAGCAACTCCAAAATATTTCATTTTAGAATACGTATCAACAGATAAAAGAGTATTTGCCTTAGTGTAAATAGTTCCTAAGAACTCCCCTTTATTTTTTAAAGGAACTTGCCCTTTATGAAATTTTAGATAATACCATAAGCACTTTGCTACGTGAGTTCCCTCGTCTCCGATGTAATTTACAGGTATGACATTATTTCCAACAAAAGATAAAATTCTATTTATAAAATCTCCAAGACAAGCGCACCGACAATGACCTACATGAAATTCTTTATGAGTATTTGGCTGACTATACTCTACTACTATTTTTTTATTTTCATTTTGATTTTTTAAATCTTCAAAAACTTTTTTTGTAAAAATATCATTTAAAACTGAACTAAAATGATTTGATTTATTTCTAAAAAAATTGACATACGGCCCAGCATCAGAAATTGTCTCAATCTCAGGATATTGTTTTAGATTATTATTAATATATTCAGAAACCTCTTTTGAAATTTGAACTGGTGATTTTTTTAATAATTTAGCTAAAGAAAAACAAGGAAATGCAATATCTCCTAATTTTCTGTTTTTTGGAACTTCTAATAACTTATCAATATTATCAATTTCATTAATATTTGACTCTTTTAAAAAACTTTTAATACTTATAACTATTTCTAAATTAAAACTCATTAGTAATAAATAATATAATAAGAATATTAAATAAAGCATAAATTATAGATAAAAAATTTAAATATCACTGATTTTTATTGATTCTTTAAATTGCTTATGAGAATCTTTGAAAATGAATATTACTCTAGGTTCAACAAACCCTATTAAAATAAGCGCCTTAGAACAAACAATCCTTAAATTTGAAGAATTAAAAACATATACTGTCAAAGGTATAAATGTTGATTCTAATGTCCAAGAGCAACCTAAATCTTTTGAAGAAACAATCACCGGGGCTACTAATAGAGCTAAAGCCTGTTTTAAAGAGAACTTATCATTTGGCATAGAAAGTGGTTTAGTTAAAGCAAGTAAAGCTAATTCAGGATATATTGATATCACTGCCTGTATTGTGTTTGACGGAATAAATTGTTTTCTTGGAACATCTTCTGGTTTTGAATACCCTAAACAAGTAATTACTGAGGTTTTTGAAAATGGTTTGGATATAAGCCAGGCTTTTAATAAATTAAAGCTTACAGAAAATACTGATATAGGAAAAAGTATCGGAGCAATGGGAGTTTTATCAAAAGGAGAAGTGCCTAGGCTAAAAATTACCTCTGATGCAATTTATATGTCCTTAATTCCTTTTTTAAATAAAAAACTATATCTTTAACTTTATATCATTTAAATAATCCAATAATTTAAAACTTAAATAAAATGGAATTTTTAATAATGGAATATTTTTTACACTTTTGCTTGTAGCAAGTTTTGCTTTATATTTAATATCAAAACTTGGAAGACAATCTGAAATTAAAACTAAAGCATTTGCAGAATCTTCTCTTAATGCAAAACTATTTAAAGAGTTTATTCTTTTAGAAAAGCTAGCTTTAACATCGATTCCTGTTATTAAAGGATATTTTAACATAAACTCTAACTCTGCTTTATTTCCAGATTTCCAATACCATAAATCATTTCTTGAATATAATTTAGAAATCAATTCTGAGGCAACAAAATTTTCCATTAATAATCCTAAATTATTTTCTGAGATATTATTATTAAGTAGATCAGAACCATTTAATAAATAATTACAAACCCCTGAATCAAAAATTATATATTTTGACAAATCTGAAGTTGAATCAATTAAGCTAAGCTTATGAACTACCCTAGCCCCTATTGCTTTATTTAAAATTTGCAGGGCATCTTTCCTACTAGCATTATTTGTTTGAATTTTTGAAATCTTTAAAGTGTTCATTGAAAAAAAAGCAATCTTTCTTAAGATATTAATATACTCATAAATTACTCTTGAATCATTAATAATTGATTTAATATTATCTTCTATACTTTGAACTAAACTATTAATTGATAGAGGAATTGACTTAACATCATTATCTAAAAATCTTGAAACTATTTCAGGCATCCCACCAATCCGTATATAATTATTAACTGAATCTATTAATTTATTATGAAAATATTCTGTAATTAAAAACCTATCTATTGATTGTTTATTAATTAAATCCAAAAGTGATTTATCAGAATTTTCTAAAAACTCTTCAAAAGAAATAGGATATAAATCAAAATAATGTTTTCTTCCTGTTGCTGCATTTTTAGAAATTATATTTTCTAAATTACTTCCTGTAAAAATAAACTTTATATCCTTAGAATAAGTAGCTAAATTTTGAATACTCTCTAAACAAATTGGAAATTGATCTGCCTCATCAACAAAGACTATTAATTTTTTTTTAATATTTTCAAAATTAGAAATTGCCTTGATATTTAAAACAAATTTTTCTCCAGTTGGGTCATTATCAAAAACCTCTCTTCCAAAATATAATTCATTTTCTATCTTTCTTTCAGTTAGGTATAAAAAATTACATTTAATAATTTTATAGTCATTAAAGTTTTTTAAAGTAGAATTTACGAATGTTGTTTTACCAACTTGTCGAGCACCTCTAAGGAAAAGGACTTTATTTGATAAGTTTGTTAATTCATTAACAAATCTTGATTCTACCTGATTTCTAGTAATATACATATACTTATGATATCAAAAATGTTTAAAAGTTTCAATAATTGATATCAAAAATGATAAAAGATGTTAAAAACCTATATCAAAATTAAGTTAACATTCTAATATTACATATTAATTAATAAAAACTACTTAAAAGTCGTTTCTACATATTTTCCAAGTGCTATGTAATTAGCTAAAAAATGAACATATGATTCTTGATTAGAGAAATCTTCAGAGCCATTACCACAAATATAATCAAGATTTGCCTCGATTTCTTTTCTAGTTAACTGAACTGGAACAATTAATGATTCAATACCAATACTAATTTGTATCTCTTTATCAGATGTCACAATTATATCAGCTTGCTTGCCAAAATATTTATAAGTGCCTATTTTTAGTCTATCTAATGTCTGTCTATATTTTGATATTGGTATCTCAATATGTTCATTAAACATTAATCTAGATTCCTTAAAAATTTAGATCAAAAACTTCTATGCAAGCTTTGAGTCTTGATCCAATCTTTGCGCTTCTTTAACAATCCTATCTGGATAAAACCTTAAATCCCAAACAATTTTAAACCAAGAAAGAACTCTTAAAATATAATGACTAATATCAAACTCTCTTTTATATAGACCTTGCCTCTCAGAACCTGGATATCTGTGATGATTATTATGCCAACCTTCACCAAGGGTAATAATAGCTAAAAACCAATTATTTCTTGAATCGTCTTTGGTATTAAATCTTCTTTTCCCAATTAAATGAGATAAAGAATTAATTGTAAATGTTCCGTGGTAAAGTAATACTGTTGATATAAAAAATCCCCATATAAGCATTTGCATACCTGAAGTCCCCAAACTAGGAAAATAATAATTAAGAATATTTCCAAAATAAAAAGTACCAACTGCTAATAGAATAGGAGGTAAAAAATGAAATCTATCAAGATATCTTAACTCAGGAAATTTTAATAAATCTTTAACTTTTTGGTTTAAAGTATCTGAATATTGCCCGTCCATTACCCAACCAACGTGAGAATATAAGATACCAGATACAACTGGAGAATGAATATCATCTTCAGTATCAGAATGCTGATGATGATGTCTATGATGAGAAGCCCACCAAATAGGTCCTTTTTGCGCAGAAGAACAACCTATTAAACCTAATATAAATTGAAAAGCTCTTGAAGTTTTATATGATCGATGAGAAAAATATCTATGATAGCCAGCTGTTATTCCAAACATTCTTACTACATATAAAAAGATACAAGTTAATAAAGCTATATAACTAAATCCTGTCCAAAATGCATAAATACAAACTAAATGAATAATCCAAAATAAACATTGTTTAAAAAGATTTACAAACCTAAGTTCGATCTTTCCATCAGCATCACCTAAAAACATAAAGTTCCTTAAAATTTTAATTATTATATATCAAACTTAGATATATTCAACCCAATCTTGCATCTTGTATAATTGAGGGTTTTACCTTATAACTAATTCAATTAATTAATTATTTGGAGATTATTATGAAAATATTTTTTACTATTTTAACACTTATTATATTTAGCTCTTGTTCGACAAAATCAACAGACACTCAGATCCCAAAACATAAACTTGATTGCAAAAGTTCAGATAGTTCAAAGTGTCCTTATATAAAAAAGACTTGTTCAAAGACTTCTAAAAAAGAATGCTCAAAAAACAAAACAAAATCTTGCTCAAAGACTTCTAAAAAAGAATGCTCAAAAAACAAAACAAAATCTTGCAGCGCTGAATGTAAAAAAGATTGCTGTGAGAATAATGGAATAGATTGTAGTCCTGAATGTAAAAAGAATTGCTGTTCAGATAAAGCTAGTTTATTTTCTAAAGATTCTAAAAAATCATGTTGCTTAAAATAACATTTTTTATAAGTTCTTTATTTTTTTTAAGCTCTAGTTATTCAGAGGTAATTAAGTTTGCAGTCTCTGATATAGCTGGGCTTGAAGAATTAAAAACAAACTTTGGTAAATTCCAAGAAGAACTCTCTAAAGCTGTTGGTGTAGAAATTAAACTGTACCCTATTTCTTCTAGAACTGTTGCAGTTGAAGCTTTAAAAAATAAAAAAGTAGATCTAATTCTAACAGGACCTGCTGAATACGTTGTAATTAAAAAAAAAATTAACATTAGACCAATAGTGAGATTTTCTCGTCCTGACTATTTTTCAGTTATTGTCGTTTTAGCAGAAACTCCTATATATACAATTCCTGATTTAAAAAACAAAAAAATTGCATTTGGTGACTTTGGCTCAACAGCTTATCACTTAGGCCCGCTACAACTACTAGCTGATTACAATCTAAAACCAAAAAAAGATTATAAATATATTAACACTTCTAAACATATTGGCTGGAGATCTCTTTTAAGAAAAGACGTTCAAGCACTTGGCATTAAAGATGAACAATTTAAAATTTTTAGAGAAAATACTAAAGACTATGATTTTAGAGTAATTGGAAGAGGACCTGACCTTCCATCAGATGTATTAGTTGCCGGAAGTCATCTTGATCCTAAATATGATCAAATCTTAAAAGATACTTTTATTAATAATTCGCAAATTTTAATAAACTCAGTATTAAAAAGTAAATCAAATAAAAAATATGAAAATATGAGATTTGAAGAACAAGTAAAAGATTCTGATTATGATTATATAAGAGAAATGTATAAAACAGCTGGATACTCAAAATACTCAAATAACTATGAATAACAATTTAGAACTTAAAAATATTTCAGTTAAATACGGAGCTAAAGTAATTATCCAAAAAATAAATTTAACTTTTAAACCAAATGAAACTGTTTGCATCCTAGGGTCAAATGGCAGCGGTAAATCTACGCTCTTAAAAACTATTCCTGAATTAACAGATTATACTGGAAAAATAATTTATAATAATAAAGAAGATAAAAATATTAATTTTAAAACTTCGTTAAAAAATAAAATTGGTTTTATCTTTCAAAAACATAACTTAGTAAATCGCTTATCAGTTTTAACAAATATTATTCACGGCAAGTTAGGTCAAACAAATAATCCTTTATATTGGTTTCAATGTTTTGCACCAAACTCAATTCGTAAAACAGCAGCAAATTTATTAAAAGAATTAAACCTACCCCAAGAGTTATTATCAAATAGAGCATCTGATTTATCAGGAGGTCAATCTCAAAGAGTAGCAATAGCTAGAGCATTAATTTCAAACCCTGAACTAATCTTAGCCGATGAACCAGTAGCTAGCTTAGACCCAGCAGCTGGAGAGCTTGTAATGAATCAATTAGTATCAGCTGCCAAAGAGCACAATGCTACCTTAATCTATGTAAGTCACAACTTAGAACACGCTGTAAAATATTCTGACAGAATTATTTTTTTAAAAAGTGGGAAAATAATAATTGATGAACAAACCAAAAAAATTAATATTAATGAAATAGAAAAATTATTTTAATAAAAATAGATAATTATGGAAATAAAAAGATTTAATAAAATATCAATACCTAAATTTATAATTTACTTTTTTCTTTTACTTTTAGTCATAAGCTCATTTAAAGGAACAGAAATCAGTTTTCTAAACTTTAAAGAAGGCATTCCTTATATGATTGAATTCTTAAAAGAAATGTTTCCACCAAATTTATACAAAGAGTTTTTATATAGCGTGTTTACTGCTTTAATTTTAACTTTTAAAATGGCATTAGCAGGAACGATTATTGGAGTAGTCATTAGTCTTCCATTAGCAATTCTTGCTAGTAAGAAATTAACTCCAATTGGATTTTTGTACCACCCTACAAGGTTATTGATATCTTTATTTAGAACAGTACCTGATCTTATTTGGGCATTGTTTTTTGTAGCAACTATAGGACTTGGGCCCTTTGCAGGAGTTTTAGCACTTACAGTTGATACGATTGGATTTTGTGGCAGATTTTTTGCAGAAAGTTTTGAAGAAACAGCAAAAGAGCCTGTTCAAGGATTAAAAGCGATTGGTGCAAATAAACTAGCTATTATTTTTTGCGCTGTAATTCCTGGATCTTTACCTTCTTTAATTAACTCAAGTTTATTTAGCTTAGAAAAAGCTGTCAGATCCTCTGTAGTTCTTGGACTTGTTGGCGCTGGTGGAATTGGGGTTGAGCTAAAAAATTCAATGGATATGTTTGAATATAGCAGCGCAGCAACAATTATTATCTTAATTTTTATACTAGTTATCTTTGTAGAACAAATTAGCTCTTATATTAGAAATAAAATAATAGACTAAGTCTTTCTTTTTTATTTTTTAATTTATATATAATTATTTATGAGTAAAACTTTTTGGCAAGATCTTCCTAAACCTTTCTTTTGTTTAGCACCAATGGAAGATGTAACAGATTCAGCATTTAGAAGATTAATAGTTAAATGTGGAAGGCCTGAAGTATTTTTTACTGAATTCACCTCAACTGATGGAATGATTTCCAAGGGGGCTCCAAATGTCACACATAGGCTAGAATTTAAAGACATAGAAAAACCTCTTATCGCTCAGATCTGGGGAAACGACCCTGAAAAATATGTACAAGCTGTTAAGCAAATAGATGAAATGGGCTTTGATGGTATTGATTTAAATATGGGTTGTCCTGCTAAAAAGATTACCAAAAAAGGATGCTGCTCAGGGTTAATTGAAAATCATAATTTAGTAAAAGAAATATACTTAGCCTGCAGTGAAAATTCAAAATTACCTATAAGCATTAAAACAAGACTTGGTTTTAATTTCTTAGATACAGAAAATTGGGCAGATTTTTTATTAAATTTAAAACCTCCTGCAATTACTATCCACGGAAGAATTGCTAAAGATATGAGCAAATACCCTGCTGATTGGAATGAGATTAAAAAATTTGTTGATATTAAAAACGATAAAAAATCTGATACTATCATAATAGGTAACGGTGATATAAAAAATAAGATTGATGGCTTGCAAAAACAGCGCGAGTTTAAAGTTGATGGATTAATGATTGGCCGAGGGATTTTTGATGACTTATTTATATTTAATAAAGACTACCCTGAAAAATCAATTAACAGTTTAACTATCTTGGAAAAAATTGAACTATTAGAAATACATCTTAATTTATTTATAGAACGTTGGCCTACGCAAAGGTACTCTGTTTTAAAAAAGTTTTATAAAATATACCTTTCTAACTTTGATTCTGCTCAAAAATTTAGAATTGAAATGATGGAATCAAGATCTGCAATTGAAGCGCAAAACATAATAAATAATTGGAAAAATCAATTAGTTGATTAATTTCAATATCTTAACAATATAAATTTATTTTCTTAATTTATAAAATATGGTTATAATTTGTAAAATTTATAGATTTATAGATTAAATATATTAAATTAGAAGCATTAACTATGTTAAGACTGATAGTTTGGTAAATATTTAGTAATCAAAAGGTTAATTATGTTTAAAAAATTAATAATAAAAATAGTAACAATTCTAACAATAGTTAGTTTTACAACAATTTCTGCAGATCAGTGGAATTATTCAGTAACAGCTACAGATATCACATCTGGATCTTCGCCATCTTATATGGATTTTAGATACGATGATGTTACAAATGAGTTTTGCTTAGAAGCAAAATTTACTGAAACAAATGCAGCAGATCTTCCAAACGGATTAAACTTTGCACTTAAAGATGGCACATTTCCTATCTCGCATTCAGAGTTAGCTTTTATTTACTTTGATGCCTTTATTCCAACAAACCCTCAAGTACTTGGCTACAGTTATAACAACTCAGCTATTCCTTTAGAAGCTTGTGCTCAGGCACCTGGCTCTTGGGAAGTTGGAGCTATAAACCTTTTTGGTGGTGCTGATTATGCTGCTGATCCTATTTTTACAACAGCTGGTTCTACTTTAAATTCAGGAATTGTTTTATCAAAAACTGTAACTGATATGACAGTTGGTACAAGTACTATGAGAACATTTGAACTAAAACTTGATGCTGCTGCAATTCAAGGTTTTAATCCAACAATTACTCCTACAAATTTATGGCAGGGTCTACAATTTTATAATCAATTAGGACTATGGATGTGGCCAGTAAAAATTGGATCTCGTTCTTTTGATGCTCAAGGATTATATTCAAATTACAATGTTGATTCGTGTGATGTTATTGACTTTCACGGTAGAGATACAAACTTAACACCTGTTTGTGAAACGCCTGCGAGCCCAACAGTGACATATACTGTAGGTGATACTGTAAATTTAGAAGTGTTTGTAACTGATGAAGCTGATTCTGATTTAGATTATGTTTTAAACAACTTACCTGCTAATGCTACAACTAATTTAGTAGCTGATAGTGTAGATTCTAATGGTAGAACTGTTTACAGATTAGATATCTCATTTATTGCAACTAGTTCAATGATCGGATTAAATAGTTTTTCAGTAAACTTTGATGATAACTATGGAGTAAAAGTTGATGGTGATGCTTGCGGGTATACTTACACAGTTGTTGAAGAGCTAACTGGTCCTGAGTGTGAAGATAAAGATATTACTGCAACTCAATTTGCTTTAGATTCTAATATGACTAAATACGTTCATAAAGCTAAGAAAATAGTTTATAGGTTAAAAAAGAGAAGAGGAAGAGCAACTAGAGCTGAAAAAGCATTATTACAACAAATTGATGGACTTCATTTAGATGCCTGGGCTGCTGTCTGGTCAATACCATCAACTATTGTAACTTGTTCTACGCATCCAACTTGTTCGCAAGATAGTTATGCACAGTTTATTAATGCTTATACAGCAGCTAATAATAATGCTTTAACTTTTTCTTTAGAGTTATTACAAAATTTAAATGATTACTTAACTTCAAAAGTTGAATTTACAAATAAGAAAGCTAAAAGAAGATTAAGAAAGTTAAGAAACTGTATTATTGACTTAAATAAAGAAAATGAAAGTTTAATTCAAAGCATTCCTACATCAGGAAGTGTTTGTAGTTAAATATTAATACTTAACTAGTTTTTAAAAGCCTTAAAAGATTAATTTAATCTTTTAAGGCTTTTTTTATTCAAATTTACTTAAAACTTGCTAAAAATACATTTAAAAGTATGAATCTATTTTAATATTTTCTGTATCTAAAGAATAATTAGCTTAATATACTAAAGTTTTTTAAGAAAACTTCCGAGAGTGTATGTAGAATTTTTATTTTGGAGAAACAATGAATAATAATAATAATAATAATAGAAGTACTGCTTCTTTTTCTGTAAGTAAGTACATATTATCAAGTTTTCTATTATTTTTTACTTTTAACCTTTTTGCAGCGCCAGCTGTAGTTGATACAACAATTTCTGTATTTCAAGATGGCGTGGGTCCTTTTGATGCAACAACTTATGTAGCTCCAACAACCGATCCAGGAACTGATGCTGATAGTTCAAACGGAGTTGTTAAAGTTGGGGATTTAATCGTTTATAAGGTAGAAGTATCTTTAAATGATGCAGAAGATACAAATTTAACTGCTGAAGTTACTGTTAATGATAAAGTAATCTTTGAAAAAATTCCAAATGTTTGTACAGGACTAAGTTCTGCAATTATAAATAATGGCTTAACACTTATTTGTAATCTAGATGAACAAATAGAAGGAACTAAATTATTATTCTATCCTGAAGTTAGAGTTGCTTCAAGTTCTGTAAATAACGACATAGCAACTGCAGAAGTAAAAGCTTATTCAGATACTTCAAATATGGCAACAGATGGACCAGTTGAAACATTAATCACAGCTGGGTTTTATGTTGATTTAATTAAAGATGTTTTAATTCCTGGAGATCATCCAACTACAGGAGCAAGACTATATAAACATAAAGCAAATATTGCAGGACCTGCTGGAGAAGAAGGTAACCTATTAACATTTACTCTAACTGGAAAGTATTTACCTGGCTCAGAGTTAATAGCTGGAACAACAAAAGATTTTTTAATTACTGATAGAATATTTGATGATTATGCAGGAAACGATCCAGGTGCTGGACTTACATCTAATGCTCAACTTTATACTTGGGACTCTACTGTTCTGCCTTGCGATTCTCAAGGAAATGGAACAATTACTTCTTGTACTCAAGCATCTGCAGGGGATGATATTATTATTGATTTAGATGGTGTCGATATAACTGACCCAAACAATACTAGACAAGTTTTTCAAGTATTATTAAATGTATGGGTTCCTCAAACTGATATAAAAGACCAGGATACTCCTTTAGTTTTTGGAAATGAAATTGAATGGGATTATAATTCGATTAATCCTTTATTGTCAGTAACTGGCTTAAGTAATTTTAATGGAACTGGAGAATATGCAAATCAAGCTTGTACTGGAGCTCTAAATAGTTCTTGTAATAATTATATTGATTATTTATTAGAATTTACATCGCCAGGAACATGGAGTGTATATAAAACATTTTTTGGTTTAGCAGCTAGTGGTTCTAATCAGAAATCCTATGATATTAAATATTTAGCTGGCCAAACTGTTGAATCAGAAATGATGCTTTCTTTTGCTGTACCACAAACTAATAACATCACAGGGATCACGTGTGACAATATTGATACTTCTAATTTTGTATTTCTTGGAGACTCTGCTGGTCCACTTATTAATTTAGGTTCACAATCTATACATTACCCAAGTGCTACAGATCTCGGCTGGCCTCTTCTAGTTAATAATCCATCTCTAGTTAAATTAGGAATTCCAAATTCAAGAGCAAAAGTAGATTTTTTTGATGCTAAAGTAGATTTTGGCGTAACAATTGAATACTCAAACATTCCTGTAAGTGCAAATGCTTCTGGAACCTATTCAGCGCAGTTAAGGGATTCAACTTGTGAAGATGACATGGATGGTGATACTGTTTATGATTGGTATCCAACTGCAGCAGCTGTTCCAGGTGGTGCTTCTGCAGTAACAAAAGTTAGAATGAATTTTGATTTAGATCCTGCTGAAATTATTGGGACTGATCCAAATTGGACATCTGCAAGAGTAGTATATCATATGGACTTAATGATAAAGCCAACTACTCCTACAGGAACTATAATTCCAAATTATATGAATGCTTTTAATGCAAATCCAGATGTTAATGAATGGCTAAATAATGATAGTGCATCTATAGACCCTACTTCTAGTTCTTATGCAAACCAAATAATATGGGCAGATACAGTAGAAGTTGTTGGGGCACAAGTAAAAGTTAATAAAGATATTATTGACCCAGTTACTGGCGCTCAAGTTAATAACTTAACAATTAATCATCAAGATACTGTTACATTTCTATTAGAAGCTGAAACATTAGGATTAGCTGGAACTGGGGAAACTATGTCATTAACAGATACTTTTAGAAATACACAGTATGAATATGTAGCTGGAAGTTCAATTTGTGACCTAACAGGAGTTACTGGAACTCTAACTAGCTGTGAACCTACTGTTAATATTATTGGTAGCTATACAACTTTGGTTTGGGATATTACAGGACATACAATTGGAACTAAACTTCCAACTATAACTATGCAACTAAAAGCTCTTAGTTCATATGTTTCTGGTATCTCTCAGAATTATTTATTAGTAAATTCAACAACTAATTTAGATATTAAAAATACATTTTCAGCTAGAAAAAGAAGTGGCGTAAGTATGAATGTAATAACTCCTGAAGAATTTGATGTATTAAAAGAAGTAGATCAAACTTTATATGAAGTAAGAACTCCTTTTGACATGCATTTAAGTTATGGACCAAATGGAACTGTTTTTACTGAAGGTGACTTTATAGATATCTTTCCATATAACGGAGATGACACAAATTTAACATCAGGAAATGATTCAGCTCGTCCTGGATCTTTATATACAGATTCAAGTGCTAACACTACTGTTCAGTTAACAGCTCTTCCAGTTGATGGAATGCCAAATGGTGAAACATATTTCTGGACTGATGCGCCTTCTGCTTCAATATCACTTGACCCTTGTCACGTTGATAACCAAGCTGCTGGGTACGTTCCAGCCTCTGGAGATTATTGCTTTGAACTGTTCCAAAGAACTGGCGCGCTTATAGGCGGCGCTGCTGGAACGGGAGCTGTAGTCTGGACTTCTGTTGGAACGGCTCCAATTGACTTGGATGATGTAACTGCTGTAAGATTTTCTACTACACCTTTTATTGCAACTGACCCGAAAAGAATTGTAACTCTAAACTTTACACCAAAAGATAATATTGACGGTGATTTTTACTGTAACTCATTTGGTGGTCGTGTTCCTGAAATTAGTTTAAACATAATTTCTAATGATGTTTGCGTAGAAGTTGTAGCTGGTTCTATTGCTGGAACTGTTTGGTTTGATGCAGATCAATCAGGCGGTATTCATAACCCAGCTGATGGAGAGCAATCTTTTGCTGGAATTACGGTTAAATTACTTGACGCTTCTGGCGCTCCTATTCTTGATGATCAAGGAAACCCAATAACAACAATTACTGATATAAACGGTGATTACATATTTGAAAATCTTCCAAGTGGAACTTATCAAACTATGGTAATACCACCAGTAGCGCCTGATGGATCTCCTTACACTGGAACTTATGATGAAGATGATGGCTCAAATCCTGGAACTTTTACAACTCCTGATATGTCAGGACCAATTGTTCTTGAGGGACCAAATTCTGATCCATTATTAACTGATGTCGATGATGTTGTGGATATTGATTATGGATATTACATAGAAGCTGCTGAGATCGGTGATACTGTCTGGTTTGATGCTGACGGTGACGGAGAGCAAGATTCAACTGAATCTGGAGTAGCTGGAGTAACTGTTGAGCTTTATGATATTAATGGAAACTTAGTTGGAACTACAGTAACCGATACTAATGGTAATTACATCTTTGAAGATTTAATTCCTGGTGATTATAAATTAACTTTTATACCTCCTGCTGGTTACTTATTTACTTCGCAAGATTCAGGAAGCACTGATGCTAATGATTCTGATGTTGACCCTACTATGGGTATGACTATTTATACAACTCTTGATTCAGGTGAATCTGATATGACCTGGGATGCTGGTTTAATATTAGACCCGAATGCTGAAATTGGAGATACTGTTTGGTTTGATACTGATAGAGATGGTCAGCAAGATCCAGGTGAAAATGGAGTAGCTGGAGTTACTGTTGAATTATATGATGATCAAGGAAATTTAGTTGGAACTACAACTACTGACTCTAATGGTAACTATATCTTTACTGATTTAGTTCCTGGTGATTATAAATTAACTTTTATTCCTCCTGCTGGAATGACATTCACTATCCAAGATGCTGGATCTGATACATCAGACTCTGATGTTGATCCAATTATGGGTATGACTATCCTAACAACTCTTGATTCAGGTGAGTCTGATATGACTTGGGATGCTGGACTTGTAACAGAAATGGCAGGACCAGGCGGCGGAGTGATTATTGGTGATACAATCTTTTTTGATTCAGATCAAGATGGTTCTCAAAACTCAGGTGATTTTCCAATTGATGGAGTTACTGTTAATCTTTACGATTCAGCAGGAAACTTAGTTGGAACGACTGTTACTGATGTTAATGGAAATTACTTCTTTGATGTAGCTCCTAATACTGATTATACTATTAAACTAGATAATCCTTCTGATTATGCTGCTGGTGGTACTTTATTTGAATTAGTTAATACTATTACTGATGCAAGTGGAAATGATGCTAATGATTCAGATTCTGTTCTTATGGGTGGATTCTCTGCGATTATGTTAACTTCTCCTGCTTCAGGACAAGACTTAACTTATGACTTTGGATTAATTGGACAATCTGCTAACTCTCATCAGGGTACTATTGATTCATTAATGTCTAAAGCTACAAGCTTAGCTCTTAATGCAGCAAGGACTATTAATAAAACTTGCGCAACTAAATTAAATAGCTCTAAGTTATCTGGTAAACTTTCTAAACTTTATGAAACTGTTTGGAGTACTGTTTGGATGGATATTAGAATGGCTGATGAAGTTGGTTGTTCTGAAATGGAAGAATATTCTAACAAAAAGTATATTAAGAAGATTAAGAAAAATCTTAAAAAACTTAAGAAAACTATGAAAAGAATTAATAAGTCTTCTTGTGATGCTTCAGACAAAAGAGTTAAAAGATTAAGAAAGAAAATTAGAAAGTTTTCTAAAATTATTAAACAAGAATTAAAAGTTATTCCTGAAAGCGTTCAGGTTTGTCAGTAATTTAAGTTTAATTTTATAGTTTTATGATAAAGATTTAATAATCTTTATCATATTCATTAAACCTAAGCCTTTACCCATTGATAAGTTTTTACCAAATATTTTATAAACTATTTCTTCATTAATACTCTTAATCTCTGATGAAGCTAAGCCATTAACAGTTTTAGTAATAATTGAAGCTACAGCTTTAGCAGAAATACCTTGAGGATTTTCTACAGCAAAATAAAAATGTGGCAAATCATCAACAATATCTTTAAATACATATACTTCAGACTCGCAACCAGGAACTAAATTAGATTTATCATAGGGACGTTTTGCAATAGATTCAGGAACTTGCTGATATTCATCAGCAAGTTCAATTAAAACTTGAGATTTTAAATCAAAATCATCATAAGACTCTAATTCATCTAATAAATTATTTAACTTTTTAAGCATTTATTTTTCAATAGGAACGTTTACTAAATTTCCCCATTCAGTCCAAGAACCATCATAGTTCCTAACATTAGAAAAACCCAATAAATATTTTAAAGCAAACCAAGTATGACTGCTTCTTTCGCCAATTCTACAATATACAATAGTATCATCATCTTCACTTAAACCTAAAGTCTCTTGATAAATATTAGCTAATTCATTAAAACTTTTAAAAGTTCCATCTTCATTACAAGCTTTTGACCAAGGAACTGAATTAGCGTTTGGTATATGCCCTCCTCTTAAAGCACCCTCATTTGGGTAATCAGGCATATGCATTCTTTCACCAGAAAATTCTTCAGGAGATCTAACATCAATAAATTTTCCATTATTATTGATATGCTTAAGAACCTCATCTCTAAAAGCTCTGTTAACTGAATCATCTCTTTTTACAGCAGGGTAATCAGTAATATCAAATTTAGGAATATCTCTAGTAGTAGCTCTTGATTCAGTAGTCCATTTTAAACTACCTCCATCCATTATTTTACAATTTGTATGTCCAAATAATTTAAATACCCAAAATGAATAACAAGCCCACCAGTTTGATTTATCTCCATAGAAAACTACAGTAGTATCTTTTGTTATTCCAAACTTAGAACAAAGCTCAGTAAATTGATTTGGCTCAATGTAATCTCTTTTAATACTGTGATTTAAGTCATTAACCCAATCTATTTCTACAGCTCCAGGAATATGAGCATTTTTATACAATAACTGGTCTTCATTAGATTCTATAATCCTAACATTTGAATTATCTAAATTATCTTCAACCCACTGAGTAGTAACTAAAACATCAGAATTAAAATAATTTCTATCAGAAATATCTGTAGTCATCTTTTCTCCATTTAAAAATTAAAATTATTATTTAATTTATTATTAACTTCTCTTTCGAAAACGAATTTAATTTGATCATTTTCAATATCAGTAAAAATATCCTGACAAAATGAAGTAATAAGTAATTTCCTAGCAGTGCTTCTATCAATTCCTCTAGACATTAAATAAAACAAAGCTTCTTCTGATATCTCACCGCTCGTAGCTCCGTGTGTACATTTAACATCATCAGCCCAGATTTGTAATTGTGGTTTAAAATAGCTTTTAGCATTTTCAGATAAGATTAAACTTTTTGAACTTTGAATAGCATTAATCTTTTGAGCATCTTGAGAAACTGTAATTTTACCATCAAAAACTCCCTTTGATTTATCAGTATAAATACCTTTAATTAATTGATTGCTTAAACAAGTTGGAACTTTATGATTAACCTCTGTTATATTATCTACTGTTTGATCGTTATTTAATATGTTTAAAGTATAAAAACTTGAATCAGAATCTATTTCATTATGATTAATTTGATACTCATTTCTAATTTTTTTGCCATTTAAATTTAAGTTAAAAGATTTAAAGTTAGCTTTAGTATCAATATTAGCATTTAGATAAATACATAATGAAGAATTATTAGAAAAATTATTAATTCTATTATGATTTACTAAAGATCCGCTTTTACAATTAAAATTTATTTCAGAAATCACTGATCCATTTTCAGAATTTAAATCAACAAAAGTTTCTATAAAGTTAACTTTTGAATTCTCTCCTACAGAAATATCAATTAAAGGTAAAATAAAATTACAAGTTTTAAAATTATTAATAAATAAAAGCTCTATTGGTTTTAAAATATCAGCATTAGCTTCAACTTCTATTGAAACTTTTTCTAAAGATAAAGATGAAGTTAAATAAGAAAAATATCTTTTATCATTAATGTTATATGATTTATTAAAATTACTATCATTAGATATTGTGATTGCTGATAAATTTTCTTTTGCAGGAATATATTCTTTAAATTGACCATTATAAATTACAACAAGTGGATTTTCTTGTGATAATAATCTTTTAGAAATTATCTCTTGATATTCAATCTCTAAGCTTTCATCTTCAATAGAGATCTGAGGTAAATAATCTTTAACATTAGAATATTTCCAAGACTCTAAAGTTTTAAATTTATCTATCAAATTTTCAAACTCTTTTAAATTATTTTTTCGAGAGTCACAAAAACTATCTTTAAAATAAAAATCAGAATATTTTTTTAAACAATTATTTTCCATTTAATTTACCACAGCTTCATAACCATTTTCTTCTAATTGTTTCACTAGTTCCATATCACCAGTTTTAACAATTTTTCCATCTATCATAATATGAACTACATCAGGTTTTATATAATCAAGAATTCTTTGATAATGAGTAATAATTAAAAAACTTTTTTTATTATCAGCTTCTTTTAATAAGTTAACTCCATTTGAAACAACTTTTAAGGCATCAATATCGAGTCCTGAATCTGTTTCATCTAAAATAGCTAAATCAGGATTTAAAACTGACATTTGTAAAATTTCATTTTTCTTTTTTTCTCCACCAGAAAAACCCTCATTTACTGATCTTAAAAGAAATGAACGATCAAGTTTTAAATTCTCCATATGAGTATTAATCATCTTATTAAAATCTGTAACTTTAATAGGATCTTTTCCTAAATGTTTCATTTTAGCATTATATGCATTTAATAAAAAATATTGCCCAGAAATCCCAGGAAGCTCAACAGGGTACTGCATAGCTAAAAACAGCCCAGAATTCGCTCTCTGATCTACTTCCATATCTAAAAGATCTTGCCCCTTAAACTCTATTGATCCTGAAGTAACTTCGTATTCTTCTCTTCCAGCTAAAACATTTGCTAAAGTACTTTTTCCTGAGCCATTTAAACCCATTATAACGTGAACTTCTCCAGGATTAATTTCTAAATCAACTCCTTTTAAAATCTCTGTATCTTCAACTTTTGCTTGTAAATTTTTAATTTTTAACATTATCCTACACTCCCTTCTAAACTTATTGCTAATAACTGTCTTGCTTCAATTGCAAATTCCATTGGTAATTCCTTAAAAACATCTTTGCAAAAACCATGAACAATCATAGATATCGCATCTTCAGTTTCAATTCCTCTTGAATTACAATAAAAAATCTGGTCTTCCCCAATTTTAGAAGTTGTCGCTTCGTGTTCAACTTTTGCAGTTGGGTTATTAATTTCTATATATGGAAAAGTATGAGCGCCGCATCTGTCACCCATAAGCATTGAGTCACATTGTGAAAAATTTCTAGCATTTTTTGCGCTTTTAAGCATTTTAACTAAACCTCTATATGAATTAGAGGACTTTCCAGCAGAAATCCCTTTAGAGATAATTACGCTTTTAGTATCTTCACCAATATGAATCATTTTAGTTCCAGTATCAGCTTGTTGAGCATTATTTGTAATTGCTACTGAATAAAATTCTCCAACAGATTTTTTACCTTTTAAAATACAACTAGGATATTTCCAAGTAATAGCAGAACCAGTTTCAACTTGGGTCCAAGATATTTTAGAATTTTCACCCTCGCAAAGTCCACGTTTAGTTACAAAATTATAAATTCCACCTTTTCCATTTTTATCGCCTGGGTACCAGTTTTGAATAGTTGAATATTTTATTTCCGCATCTTTAAGAGCTATTAATTCAACAACCGCAGCGTGTAGCTGATTTTCATCTCTTGTCGGGGCAGTACATCCTTCTAAATATGAAACTGAACTTCCCTCATCAGCAATAATTAAAGTTCTTTCAAATTGTCCTGTGTTTTCAGCGTTAATCCTAAAATAAGTAGAAAGTTCTAAAGGACAAGTAACTCCTTTAGGAATATACACAAAAGTTCCATCAGTAAAAACTGCAGCATTTAAAGCACTGTAATAATTATCTGATGCCGGAACGACAGAACCTAAATATTTTTTTATTAATTCTGGATAATCTTTAACAGCTTCAGAAATTGAACAAAAAATTACCCCAGCTTCAGCTAATTCTTTTTTAAAAGTAGTTGCTATTGAAACCGAATCAAAAACTGCATCAACTGCAACTCCTTGCATTCTTTTTTGTTCTGTTAAAGGAATTCCTAATTTTTCATATGTTTTTAAAATTTCAGGATCAACCTCATCAAGAGAATCTAATTTAGGTAAATTTTTTGGAGCTGAATAATAACTTATATTTTGAAAATCAATTTTTTTATAATCAAGGAATGCCCAGTTTGGTTCTGTCATTTTAAGCCAAGTATCATATGCTTTTAAACGATATTCTAGCATATACTCAGGTTCGTCTTTTATTTTTGAAATTTGAGTTATTACATCTTTTGAAAGACCAGGAGGAAAACTTGTAGTTTCAACATCTGTTGTAAAGCCAAATTTGTATTCTTGCTTGGTAAAGGATTCTAATTTTTCTGTATCACTACTCATTTATATTCTATTATTATCTAAACTGCTGATAATATTAATATAAGTAAAAATTAAAGTCATTAGATTCGCGGTTTTTATATATAAAAAAAGTAATAAATATCAGTATATTATAAAAAATAGTTATTTTATTTTTAAATATTCAATTTTACAAATCTCTAGGTCTTTATTCCCTTTAGGAATTTTAATACTAATAAAATCATCAACTGATTTTCCAAGTAAACTTTTACCAATAGGTGAAATATAAGAAATTTTATTTTTATCTAAATCAATTTCATCAGAGCCAACTATTGTATAAACAATTTTGTTTAAAGAATCTTCTAAAACAGTAACAGAAGCCCCAAACATTATTTTATCAGATTTAATATTTTCAGGAGTAATAACTTTAAACACATCAAGTCTTTTAGATAAATATTCAACTCTTTTATCTATTTGCCTTAACTTCATTTTACCATAGATATAATCACCATTCTCAGACCTGTCACCATTTCCTGCAGCCCAGGAAACTACCTTAACCACTTCAGGTCTCTCAACTTTTAACAAATGATCTAATTCATCAGATAACTTTTTATAACCAAAATTTGTAATTAATAGCTCCATAAGTTTTTAAGAAACTAATATTTTAGATAATACCATAAGCAAGCATTACATCAGCAACTTTTACAAAACCTGCTATGTTTGCACCTTTTTGGTAATCAATAACTTTAGCATCTGTTTTTCCGTAATTTACGCATTTTTGATGGATTTTTTTCATAATGATTTGTAATTTTTCATCAACTTCTTTTTCATCCCAGGAAAGCCTTAAACTGTTTTGAGCCATTTCCAATCCAGAAACTGCAACTCCACCAGCGTTTGCTGCTTTTGCAGGTGCAAATAAAACATCTGCTTCTTTAAATATCTCAATAGCATCATTAGTAGTTGGCATATTAGCACCCTCTCCAACTGCTATGCAGCCATTTTTTACAAGTTCTTTAGCATCTTCAACTAAAATTTCATTTTGCGTAGCAGATGGAAAAGCTAATTCACCTTTAACAGACCAGGGTTTTTTACCTTCAAAATATTTTACTCCAAACTTTTCTGCATATTCTTTTATTCTACCTCTTTTAATATTTTTAAGATCTTTTACATATTCTAATTTCTCTTTATCTATACCACTTGGGTCATAAATAAACCCTGAAGAATCTGATAAAGTAACAACTTTAGCACCTAAATGATTTAACTTTTCTACTGTGTATTGAGCAACATTTCCAGAACCACTCACTATAGCAATCTTTCCATCAACAGAATTATTATGCTCCTTAAGCATATTCTCAACAAAATAAACACAGCCGTAACCAGTAGCTTCAGTTCTAATTAAGCTTCCGCCAAAATCAATTCCTTTTCCTGTTAAAACTCCAGTAAATTGATTACTTAATCTTTTATGTTGACCAAAAAGATAAGAAATTTCTCTAGCCCCAACTCCGATATCTCCTGCAGGGACGTCGGTATCTTTACCTATATACCTACTTAATTCTGTCATAAACGCCTGACAAAATCTCATAACTTCATTATTACTTTTTCCTTTTGGATTAAAATCAGATCCGCCTTTTGCACCTCCTAAAGGTAAAGTTGTTAAACTATTTTTAAATACTTGTTCAAATCCTAAAAACTTTAAAATACTTAAATTTACGCTCTGATGAAATCTTAACCCCCCCTTGTATGGGCCAATTGCATTATTAAACTGAACTCTATAACCTCTATTAACCCTAACGTTCCCCTTATCGTCTTCCCAGCAAACTCTAAAAGAAATTATTCTATCTGGCTCAGTCATTCTTTCCAAAATACTAGTATCTTTATACTTATCATTAGCATTAATAAAAGGAATAATATCTTGAGCTACTTCATGAACTGCTTGATGAAATTCAGTTTGGCTTTCATTTCTTCTTTCTAAGCCATTCATAAAATTTGTAATGCTTGTACTGTTATATGTATTTAGAGTCATTGTTTAATTTCCTTTAAATTATATCTTAATAAATTAATCTCGTTTTCTATTTGGTTTTGATTAGGAATTTCATACTCTCTATTATCTGGATGTATAAATCCCTTTCCTATACCTTGTCTTTCTTTTCTCCAAAGACCAAAATATCTTAATTTTTTTTCTTTAGCTATATCTAATAAACTTTTTATCTCTAAATCTGTTAAGCCATTAGAATTATTATACTTAATACCTGTCCCATCTATAGTAAAACCGTCCCCGGCTTCTAATCTTTCTATATGATTTGGGTCGTGCAGCTCAAGTATGCTATTTAAAGAGTCATCATTATTACCTTGATAACATTTTGGACAAGGATTTCGGGTGATTAAAGTTCCTTTTACTAAAAGATCTTTAGATAAATTATATAAAAACTTATAAGATTTTAAATCTAAGTTATCTTCAAGCATAACCACTGCATTATTTATATTATTAGAATTTAATTCCTTATTAAATTGAAAAATTATATTAGCGTTTTCTATATAACTAATAAAACTATTTTGAAGCTGTTTATTAGTTAATATTTTTTCTCTAAATTTTATTGGATCAATCTTAGAAAAAGCTGTATTTATTTTTGTTGTATCAAACCTTCGCATTGTTGAACCATTTGATAGATAAATAGATAGATATATTTTTCTATTATTAGTATTAAGCCTGTATAACACTTCTTTAAAGTACTCTAGGTTTAGACCAAAAGTTCCATCAATTAAAACGCTTAAATAAATATTTTTAATTTTAGATTGCAGTATAATTCTTAATTCTTGTTCTACAGTCTTTTTAGCATTTGGGTGCATTAAATAAAGCATAGCATAGCCTCTAAATTGACCATCATACCAAGTAGTTAATTCTTTTTCCTCTTCGCTTTCTTCAGGGTCATAAACAAATTCCTCAGCAACTAAATCATCATTTTCTATGAAATCATTTTCTATGAAATCATTTGAAAAAGGGATGTATAATGAATTTTGTTTACTTGATTCTGAATTTTCAACTTCTAGATTTTCGTTAATTAAAGCGCCTTTATTTTCTAGGTATTTTAAATCTGAATCATTAAACAAAGGTTTTTTATTAATATTTATAATATCAATAGCTATCTTTACTGGCACAGTCTGTTCTATATTTTTTAAATTTGATAAAGCAGTAATTGATTTTCTTATATTATTGATACTATTATTTTGAGTTTTAAATTTTATTTCATCTCTTATACTTTCTTCATCTTTTTTATTTTTAGTATCTTTAACAGTTATTTCTTGCTCTAAAGACTTTTTAATTATTTTAACTTTAGATTTTATTTCAATATTAGCAACTTTTTCTTTTGCTATAGGCTCATTTTTTGTATACTCTTTCTTGATTTCATTATTTGAATTTTTACAAGAAAAACTCATAAATAATATTAATACTATAAAAAAATGTTTGCATACTTTCATTCCATATTTAATAACATATTTGGTCATATTCAAACAATAGTAGCATTTTTACTTCCAGCACCTAAAGACAAATTTAATTACTCTAAATTAAAAACTAAAGATAATGATTTTATTCAAATAGCAGAGAATATCAATCAAGCAAAAACTAATAAAAAAATTATTATTTTAATTCACGGCTTTGAAGGCACAACAAAAAGTAAATACATCTTAAGAGCAAATTCATACTTTTCAAAATTTAACTATGATATTATTTCTTGGAACCAAAGAGGGCAATCCAAAGAAGATAACCTTAAGGCATATACCTACCACGCAGGAAAAACTATAGATTTAGAACTAGTAATTGATCATATTTTACAAAAAAATCAATATAAGCAAATTTACATTATAGGCTTTAGCCTTGGAGCTAACCTAGCATTAAAATATATTGGGGATAAAGAAAACAGTTTAAATAAAAGTATTAAAAAAGTAGTCAGCATATCAAATCCATTTAATTTAAAAGATGCCTCTTTTCACTTATTAAAAAAATCAAATTTTATATATAATCATAAATTTAATAAATCGATTAAGAAAAAGATAATTAAAAAAAATAAAACATACCCTAATATCTACCCTTTGTCTTTGCTTAATAAAATAAAATCTGTTGTTGACTACGATCAACTAATTACTGCGCCTTTAAATAATTATAAAGATAATATTGAGTACTGGAAAGAAAATAGTTCTATAAAAAGTTTAAACAAAATCAGAGTAAATACTCTAATTATTTATTCTAAAAATGACCCCCTACTTCCAAAATCAGCTTTAATTAATAAAACTACAAATAAGTTCATTAGTTTTAAAATAACTAATACTGGCGGACATGTAGGATTTATTAAACTATTTAATAAAAACTTTTTATGGATAACAATCAATAATTATTTAACTGATTCAAAAAATAACTAAGCTTTTTATAATGATTACGTAATATTGTCTAGAAATATTTGATTTAGATTTTTAATTTGATCTTTTGATATATTAAATGATTTAATTTTCATTTTAATTCCAAATGGAACTGGAAATAATTTATTTTCAGCAAACTTATAAGAATTATCAATTATTACACCAATTATTTCTATATCAGGATTTTCTTCTAAAACGCTATAGATACCACCCATTTTAAACTTTTTTAACACACCATCTCGCGATCTAGTTCCTTCAGGAAAAATAACTAAAGACGTATCATTAAAAAAAAGTTCTTTAGATTTAACTCTTATTTGCTCTTTAGCATTAGCTACTTTATTTCTATCAATTAGGATATGAGAACCACTTCTTAAAGCTACTGAAACAAAGGGAAGTTTCTTACTTAGTTCTATTTTTGAAATAAACCTTAATTTTAATTCTTTTAAAAAATATACAAGAACTGGGATATCCATTAAAGATTGATGATTAGAAATAATTAAACATTTATTTGAAACTATTTTATGTTTAAGATCTGCATCAAACTTAACACCTGTAAGTTTCATATTAAAAATCATTTTATAATTTAGTGTTCTATAAAAGAGTTCATAATTTAATTTGCCAAATATTCTAAATAAAATATCAAAAAATATTAAATCAAAAATAAAATTTATTAAAAAAATTATAGAAAAAAAATAACTTATCATATTTATAGCTTCTTATTCCATTCTAAAAGTTGAACATTTTTATTACTAATTTTAAAGTGTACTAAGTTCCCTGTTCCAACTTTTAAATTATTTTCTAATTTATATTTATTATATAAACTTGAATTTAAAACATATAAAAAATACCTAATAACTCCATTAGAAGAAATTAAAACAATATTTTTATTTATGTAATTTTTTTTTAGATACTTAATAAAGTTTTTAATATTGTCTATTAACTGATTAAAATCAGTTTTAAACTCTGCTTGCCAGTTTGAATCAATATTCCAGCTATTATATGCTTGAACACCAAAAGTATCTATAATTTCTTGGCTACTTTTATTACCCCAAGAACCATAATCAACTTCATTTAAGGCTGTACTAATATTAACTTCTAAATTTGTATCTTTATTTACTATATCTGCAAATGCTTTTGTTCTTTTAAGCTCTGAGGCATATGTTTTATCTATTATAATATTATTTGATTTAAAAAACTGATAGGCATTTTGAGCTTGAGACAATCCAAAATCTGTCAATTCTAAATCTTCATTTAAACCTAAATAAACTGGAGTATCTTCTTTATTAAAAGTATTTCCATGTCTAATCAAATAAATATTCACTATAAAATTTCCCCTTCCTTATTAATTATATTCTCAGCTATTTGAATATCATCAGGATGATCAACAGAACAAGGAGTCCTGCCTTTAAAATCTACTTCAATTACTTTAATTTTATAACCATTATCAAGTGCTCTTAATTGTTCTAAGCTTTCTGTTTGTTCTAAATTTGATGGAGGTAATAATAAAAACTTTTCTAAAAATTCGTATGAATAGCCATAGATTCCAATATGTTTAAAGGTAGGAGCTATCATATTATGTTTTTCTGACCTTGGAAAAGGAATAAATGCGTTAGAAAAATATAGTGCATCGTGATTTTTATTAAAAACTACAAGTGTTTCTCTAGTATCTCCTGTTGTTTTTCTTTTAAGCATTTCTTTATATCTTGTATCTGTTAAGCGAGCCGCAATTGTTGCCATATCTGTATTAGGATTTCTTACTAAATATTCTACTAAATCTTGGATAATCCAAGGTGGAGTTATCGGCGTATCTCCTTGTAAATTAATTATAACTTCTGGTTTTAAATTTAAATTTTTAAGAGCTTGATACACTCTTTCAGTGCCATTTTGGCAAGACTCATCTGTTAAAACTGCTTTGCCGTTAAAAGACTCAACGTGGTCAAATATTTCTTTATTATCAGTTGCTACAAAAACCTCATCTATATTATCAACAGACTTTGCAATTGAATAAACTCTATTAATCATTGTTTTATTATTGATTTTTGCTAAAGGCTTCCCAGGAAACCTACTTGATGAATATCTTGCTGGAATAATAATTACTGACTTCATTTCTCTCCTATAAAAACAATTCTGAATATAAAACTTTTTCTAAAATTTTTATTATTAAATCTATTTCTTTTTTATCTGCATAAAACCAAGGTGTAATTTGAATTGAATTATTATTACCTTTAGATACCTTTAAGCCAGATTTATTTAAAGTAAAAATGATACCTTCAAATTTTTCTAAATTAATATTAGATTTAAATAAACAGTTTATAAATAGTCCAGATAGCTTGACATCAATTATATATTCAGGAAATTTTTCTACTAAATTAATAAATTTATCATTAAGATAACTTCCTGTATTAATAATATTTTCTTTAACTTCTTGATCAAATGAAGATAAAACTTTCTTTGCAACAAGTAATGAATATTGATTATTTAAGCTAGTTTGCTGAAAAATAATATTAACAATCTCTTCATTAAGTCCAGCTATTAATAGTGGAAATGACCCTGAAGTAAGAGAGTTAGAAAATAGTTCAATATCAGGCATTGGCAAACCTGCAAACCCAGGATTATCAATAATACTTAGATTACCATTAGCCCTTAAGCTTGTATTTGAAGAATCAACAATTATAAGTGAATTGTTTTCTTTTAATCTGTCATAAAGATCTAAATAAAAATCAGGATCAATAAATTCATTTACACCTACTAATGAATCAATAAAACAAGCTTCAATATAGATTCTTTTTTTCTTAATATGTTTAAAGATTTTTTCTAAATCATCATGATTATTGCAATCTATTAAAATAAAGTCATCGTCATTAAAATTTAATAATCTATTTTGAATTAATGATTTTTTAAATATAATCTTTTTTACAGACTTAAACTTTTTTTCTTTTAAATTCTTATTAGTATTTTCATTAATTAGTTTAAAAAAATAATTAAATGTCTCTAATTCTGTCTGAAAAAAAGAATATTTATAATAAGAACTATTAACTCTTGTTGACCCAATTTTACTCTCTAGTTCTTTTAATAAGTCAAATTTTATTAAGCTAAGATTTGTTTGATCCATAGAAAAAAAATCTTTTTTCATTTTATTGATTAAAAATTCAGGATTATATCCAAATGAATATCTGCCTAAGCCACCTGCTTGATAGAATATATTTCCAGATAGGCTCAACTCCCAAGGGCCATTTGAATAAATAGTAATAAAAGTATCTAATAAATGAGGGGTATCAAAGCAGTTAACATTTTCATTTAATCTTAATATCAACTCCTCTTCTGAAAATTTAGAGTTAAATTTAGCTTCTTTAATTATCTTAGATAATTTCTCTATTCCAATTTTTAAAAAATTATCAAAAACCTTATTGTCTCTAAATTCAACTAAGTCGCTATGTTCTATTCCAATTGTTGTACTTTTAGGAAGTTTTAATTTTAACTTGGTTAACTGTTTTAAACGTTTCATTATTACTTAGATATCTTATTTAAGTAATATTTTGGCACAGTTTCATACTTTTTACATCTGTTTATTTGATATCCAGGATTAAAGCTCCAAACAATATTTGAATCTGAATCTACTTCAAAACACCTTCCCTTCTGATCTTCTGAAATTAAGGTATTTCCGTTTTTTAGCCTCTGAACTGCCCCTCTGCTTTCTGAGTAAAAAGCTTTACCAGCTTCATATTTCCATATTAGTTTTTTTGTAACAGGATCAACTTCTAAAATAATAGATTCTTTATTATGAAGTTTACGCCCATTATCAAAAATTAAAATGTTTCCTGCTCCAGGATACCCCTTTTCTATCATTTGAGCATCGTGTCCCCCACTTACCCCGCCTCTATAATCTCCACTATAATCCCAGACTGTTTTTTTAGTATCTTTATCAATTACTAAAACAGTCCACCAGTTTCTAGGAAGAGTAATAATATTTCCTGGCTTAAAGCGAGAATCCCCTGAATCATACCATTTATTTTCTGGCATAATAGATAAAGTATTAATATGAGTCCAATCTCTTAATCTTTTTAAAGCTTTTTCTTGACCAGAAACAACTTCAACACAGCCTCTATTCCCACAAGAATTCAAATCTAAATGTTCATAAGCTCGCCAATCCCATTTAATATCACCAGCTTCATTAATTTTAATAATCCGATCTGCTCGTATTTCTTGTGATCTTCTTAATTTATCTTTAATTGAAGAATTTTTTTCAAATGGAACGATATCTCTTAATAATAAATAAATTTCATTTTCATTTATGTAAGTAAAGTCGTGGTGAGCAATATCATCAGCTTTATATTCCCAAACAATATTACCTTCAGGATCATAAATCCTGACATAATTTCTTATATTTTCCCAGTATGGATCTTTCATACCCCATTTAGTTCCATAGACGACAAACAAATTACCGTTACTAAGTAATTTTGCTCTTGTTGCATCTATGTTTTCCCACTTATGAATTTGATTTCCATTAGAATCTAAAAGTAAAATTTGCATAGTTCCTTCAACAGCAACTAAAACAACACCTTTAGATAATTTAGTTTTATCAAATATTTGATTGTTATATTTAAAAACTGGCTTAATTTTTTTTATTGTAAAGGATTTAGAATTTTTAATTACTTTTATCTTATTAGTAGATTTGTTGTTCTTTGAGACTATTATAAAAATAAAAAATATTAGTACTAATAAAAATAGAATTCTGCTTATTAATTTTTTCATAAAACACCTAAAATTATTGTAAATTTTAATTAATTAAGAATATACAATAATATAATTAAAAAAATCACAATTGCAAATATAGAATATTTTGTACTAATTATACCATTTTGTATCCTATAATTTAAAGAACTATAAGTTTCTTTAGATTCAGTTGTTAATTTATTTTTTGCTAACACAAAAGGATATGAGATAAACACTGGAAAACTAGAAAATATTTTTACTATCCCATTTTTTAAATTGTTAGATAAAATATCATCAAAAAGACTATTTAAAGTATTAGTAACAGCTTTAAAAGATTTATTAAAAAAGTTAAATATTTTTCTATAAAAGAAATCAAAGTCTAAATTCAAAGCTGCAATTTCAGGTGGATATGCCCCTGCTAATAATAAAAATACAAATGACAATGCAGCAAAAAACAATAATTCTAATTGAGCAAAAACGTGATCAAATGTATATGGTTTATAATCTGTTTCAAATGGTAAAAATGAATAGAAATACTCTGGGAAAATCCCAATTAAAATAGTTGCAATTGAAAATACAATCATTGATATAAGCATACATATAGGAGCTTCTTTATATTCTTTTTTAGATTTATGTCCAAAAAAAGTAAAAAATGGAATTTTAATCCCTGCATGTTCAAGAGCCCCTGCGGAACCAAAAATCAAAATACACCAAAGAATAATATTATGTGAATTTCCAGCAGAACTAATTATCATTGATTTAGAAACAAATCCAGAAAATAAAGGAAAAGCAGAAATTGCTAATGCACCAACAATACAACAAATCATTGTTATAGGCATATATTTATAAAGCCCTCCTAAGTCTGTTGCTTTAGAACTTCCTACTCTATACATAACAGCTCCAACAGACATAAATAAAAGTCCTTTAAAAATGATATCAGCTACAACGTGCGCGACTGCTCCATTTATTGATAAAGCCGTTCCAATCCCTACACCTACCACCATAAAACCGACTTGGTTAATCAAGCTATAAGATAAAACTTTTCGTAAATCATTTTCTATAACGGCATAAAAGATTGGAAAAACTATCATTACACAGCCAATTGGAATTAATAATGGCTCTGCAGGAAATAATTTAATTAATGCATAAACAGCAGATTTAGTTGTAAAAGTGCTTAAAAAAAGAACACCTGCTAAACTAGATTTAGGATAACTATCAATAACCCAGGTATGAACAAATGGGAAAGCGCAGTTAATTCCAATACCAATAAAAATACAAATTGAAAATAGATTATCAACAGCTAAATGTGTAAACTCAAAAGAATTAAAATTTTGATAATATCCTAAAATACCAGATAAAAAGATTACTCCACCTATAACGTGAAAAATTATATATCTTAAAGCAGCTCCAGTGCTGTCTTTATCTTTACCAATAAAAATTAAAATACTTGCACCAATTGTTAACATTTCCCAGAAAATAAAAAATGTAATTAAGTTACTCGAATTAACAACTGAAATAGCAGAAAATGCGTAAAACAATATGGCGAAATGTTCTATTTGATTTTTAGAATTAAAATTAAATAAAGAACCAAAACTTAAAACAAATAAATATACAAAAGAAAATATCCAGCTTAATTTATTAAATTCTAAGAAAGAAAAGTTTGTACCAAAAATTGAGATATTAGGAAGATAAAAATTATTACCAAATAAAAAAGAAATTAAAGCAGCAAAAGATGAAATTATTATTATTTTATTTGCAAAATGTTTATGAAATAATAAATAAATCATTCCAATAATTAAAATAATATTTGGAGCTAACAAATTACTCATTATAATACTCCTCTGAACGTATCAAAATAGGACGGAGTATATATTTTGCAACATAAACAATTATAATTATGCTTAAAAATCCGACAAAACCAAAAAATAATGGAAAATTTTCAAAATCAAAATGTGTATGATGATAATGATAGTTTAAGTCAAAAATAGATATTAAAAAAATTATTAAGTAAAAAACTATTCCTATTATTTTCATTAAAAGACCTTTATTAAAAATAAAATTATATAAACAATTAAAATAAGAAAACTTACCTTTAAAACTGTTTTATAAGGCTTAACTGGATGATGTTCTAATTTTTTAAAATTCTTCATTAAACCCCATTAAAAAGTAATAAACTTGATCAGCAAAAAAGAAAATCAAAACTGAAGCAATACAAACTAATAAAATTGAAATAAAAATACTAAATGGTAGTTTTTTATTTACTTGAAAATCGTTATTTTTTTGAAAAGCGATAAATGGGACTTGAAAAAGATAAATTGAGCTAAAAACAGAACTAAGTAAAAATACCCAAATTAGAATTGGATAATTTGAATTAATTGTAGAACTTAAAAGCAAAAACTTACTGTAAAACCCTCCACTTATTGGCAACCCAACAACTCCAAAAGAACCAATTATAAATGCTATAAATAAAAATGGAGATTTTCTTCCCATTCCCTTTAAATCTGAAATATATTTGATTCCTGTAGTGACATATATTCCACCTGCAACAAAAAATAAAATTATTTTTGATAATGCGTGCATAACTATATGTAATAGAGCCGCAATTATTGAGACTTTTGAAAGTAAAAAAGCTCCAATTGAAATATATGCTAGTTGGCTAATTGTAGAAAAAGCTAATCTTCTTTTTAAATTATTTGCAGATAATGCAACTAAAGATGGGTATAAAACTGAAATTGATGCAATTATGACAAGAATAAGTGATAATGAAATACCAAAAAAACTCATACTATTAATATAATCAAAACCAAAAACAAAACCTACAACTCTAATAATCCCAAAAACACCTGCTTTAACAACTGCCACAGCATGTAAAAGCGAACTAACTGGAGTTGGAGCCACCATTGCATTTGGAAGCCAAGAATGAAATGGAAATAAAGCACTTTTTGAAAAACCAAAAATAGCACAAATTACTACTAAGCTTGGCATTAATTCTAAACTCTCAATTCCACCTAATGCAAAAGAAGAGTTACCTCCATTTAAATAAATAATTACTAAAGCAGGAAGTGATAATATCAGTGAAGAACCAAATAAATATGTTAAATATTTTCTTCCTCCAGCTTTTGCATCATCATTTCTATAATGAGTCACTAATGGAAAAGTAGCTAAAGACAGTGATTCATAAAACAAATAAAATGTTAGTAAATTTGCTGAAAGAGCAATTCCAAACGTTAACATAATTGAAAGTGCAAAAAAGGAATAAAATTTATGTAAATCTTTTTCACCAGTAGAGTTCATATAACCAAAAGAAAATAAACTAGCAAAAATCCATAAAAATGAAGCAAGTAAAATAAATACAAGCCCTGCTTTATCTAAAAACAGAGAAAATCTTAAATTTCCAATTGTTTCTAAAAGTACGAACTCTTTTCCAGAAATTGCATAAAAATTATTTGCAAGAAGCACTGCAGAAATAAAAGTAAATATAGTTGAACAAATTGTTATAAATTCAATATTAGCTTTTGATAACTTAGGAATATTAATAAAAATTATCTGAGCAATAGGTATTATAAATAACAAACTTAAATAAATCATATTCTCTCAATAAAAGGATTAATTACATTTTCAAACAATTCATTTGAATAAATACTTAATATAGCTAAAATAAATATTACTACATAAAGAGGTAATACCATTGAAAAATTAACTTTTCTTACTGTCAACTCATTTGAAAATTCAGTTTTAAACAACATACTCTCTAGTATTCTAAAAAAGATAACAACTGTTACAATAGATGAAAAAATTAAACTTCCAAAAATTATATAACTTTCAGCACTATAAGCTGAAGTTAATAACAACCATTTTGAAATAAATCCAGGAGTAGGAGGGAGTCCGATAACAACTAGCATAATTATAATAAACCCCCAGGATGCTAATTTAGATTTTTTGAAACATTGATATAGCTGAGAATAATTTAAGTTTACAGTATGTTTATCAGAAACTATAAAACTTAAAATTGTTACAAATAAAAACAATCCTAATGTTATAAAGACATCTGAAATAATATGATACATAGAAGCTTTAATAGATAAATCTGTTCCAATAATCATTCCTGCAACAATGTAACCGATCTCAATTACAATTATATATGTTATTAGTCTTTTAATTCGATTTTGAATTAATGCAAAACATCCTCCAAAAATTATTGCTAGACTTACTAATATTTCTAATAATAAATGAAGATCATAGTTTTGAGTAATAAAAGTAATCCCATAAATACCAAGTAAAATCTTAATAAAAATAAAAGCAGATACCTTAGTTCCAACTGATGCAAATAAAGAACTTACTGGGTTAATTGCATAATGATATGAGTTTGGAAGCCAGAAATGAAAAGGAAAAACTGCCATTTTAATAAATATACCAACTATAAAAAAAGCAAAGGCAATGTTTTTAATTATTGAGGAATCTAAGTTTATAATAATATTAGAAACTTCTGTAAAATTTAAACTTCCTGTAATTGAATATAAATAACCTATTGATAATAAATAAAAAGAAGCCCCGACAGAGCCAATTAATAAATAATTAAAGCTTGATAAATAACTACGTTTATTCCCAAGAGATAATAATGCATATGAAGATAAGGAAGTAACTTCTAGAAATACATATAAATTAAACAAGTCATTTGTTAAACAGAGTCCTATAAAACCTGACATTGCAAGTAAGTATAACGAATAATAATTTACTTTTTTTAAATTAAAATGTCTATCAATAACTGCTGAACTATTAATTAAACTTAACAATGCTGCAAGAGTGATTGCAGAAATTAATGCATATGAAAATTTAGAACCAACTAACTCGATACCTTTATAAGCAGAAAAGCCTCCCATTACATAACTAACTACATCTATGTTAAATAAGTTAAAAGTAGCGATAAATAAAACTAATAGTAGAGAGAATAAAGTAATATGAAAAGTTATATTTCTATATTTCAAACCAACAATTCGTACTACTATTGTAGCAAATAATGGTATTATTATTAAATTGACTATATCAAACATTATTTATCTTTTAAAATTTTAATTATCTGATCCTCTTCCAAAGTATTAAACCTTTCATAAATCCTTTGAATTAATGCTAATGCTAAACCAGTAGTAGCAACACCAACTACAATTGCTGTAAGCATTAATGCATGAGGAACTGGATTATCATAATGAGAAATATCAATATGATGATCTGCTCCTGAATGATGAGCTAAAATTGGAATGCTAGCATGATCTTTATATGCTAAAGATATAAAATACAAAATAATTGAGGTTTGAAAAATAATTAAACCTATTACTTTTTTCATTAAATTATTTTTAATCATCATAGCATATACACCAATCAACATTAGTATTAAAAAAACTATATAATTAATTTGTTCTAAAAATATTTCCATTATTGTTCTGCTGTATTTATTCTTCCACTAGTTCTTAAATTTGCATAAATTGTAAACATAACTGACATAACTGCAACAGCAACTCCTGTTTCAACAAACAAAATACCAAGCGATCTAGATTCTTTATCAGTTAAACCAAGAATAGTATTTAAATAAGTATAATCAAGAAAGTTTTTACCAAAAAATATTGCTAAAAATCCAAACATAAAAAATATTAAAACACCGATTGCAGAATATAAAATATGTTTTCTTATAGAAAATTTTTGGAGCATAATACGTAAATTAAAACAAACAGCTAATAGAATAAGCATAGAGCCTAGAATAACTCCTCCTTGGAAACCTCCTCCTGGGCTATGATGTCCATGTGCTAAGACATATAATGCAAAAAGCTGCATTATAGGAACAAAAATCCTGCAAGTAGTTTGAACAATTATATTTGGTTGATATCCAACATGATCAACAAGCTTTTCATAGACATATCCATTTTTGTTTTTTCTTCTTCTTGGCCTTCTCAGTATAAAAATTATTGCTAACCCTGCAATAAAAACTACAGCAGTTTCAAACATAGTATCAAAGGCTCTGTAATCTGCTAAGACAGCTGTTACAACATTAGGAACATCATTTACCTCAAGTGTATGTTCTAAATAATACTTAGAGACTTTTTGATTTGATATTTGATTCGGATCTCCAAATTGAGGTAAGTTCTCAACTAAAGGAAACATCATAATAAATAAAACTATAACTAATAATAAACTTAAAATTTTCAATCTTTACTTTTCCTTTCAGTTTTTAAAATAGTAACAATAAAAAAAACTGTACTAATTCCAGCACCAACAGCTGCCTCTGTAAAAGCTACATCAACAGCTCCAAGTATCGAATAAAATAAACAAATTACAAAGCTATAAATACCTAATAGCATTGCTGAAGTAATTAAATCTTTTACAGCTAAAGAAGCTATAGCGCAAATAATAATTAATCCTAAAATAAATAAGTTAAACACTTCAAGCATCAGGTTTTTCTCCTTTTTTCCAAGGCTTAGCTCCAATAGAGTATGCAGCTTCAACTAAAGCATGAGAAGCTGTAGGACTAGCAATAAAAATAAAAACAACAATGAATAGAATTTTTAAACTTACTAAAACGTTAATAAAAGTAAAATCATTTAAATTGTATACAGCAAATCCAAAAGTTAAAAGTAAACTAGATAAAGTATCCCCTTTTGATGCTGCGTGCATTCTAGTATAAAAGTCTGGAAGCCTTAAGATCCCGACAACTGTTCCTATAAAAAAAAGGCAACCAAGAACTAAACAGATAATTGTAAATATATTAATAATCATTAATTAGTATCCTTATATCTTAAATTATCTTCTCTAATAGGTATAAACTTATTTCCAATAGTATCTTTTTTTCTTTTAATATAATTTGCTGCAACTAATGAGGAAATAAAATTTAAAATAGCATAAGTAATTGCTAAATCAATAAACATATCAATTCGATCATAAATAAAGCCAATAATAATTAATAATATCGTTGTTTTAGTACCAATTACATTTACAGCCATCATTCTATCCACAATACTTGGACCTTTAATTACACGTATTAAAACTACGAAAATCAAAAATATTATTAAACATCCAATTACTGTAAAAAAATTTATCATAATATTAATCTTTAAAAATCTTAGCTACTTTTTTTTCCATATTTCCAGGACTTGCTGATAAATCTGCCACAAGTTTTGGTGATATACTATGAACAATATAATGCTTATCTACTAAAGAAACTGTCAAAGTTCCAGGAGTTAAAGTAATAGAAGATGCAAACAAGACTCGAGATAAATCATCATTTAAAATAGAACTATCAAATTCAAGAATAACAGGGTCAATAGCATTATTAATATCACGAGAAAAAACTAATTTAAGCATATAAAGGTTTGAATTAACTATTTCATACACTAACCATAAAAAATATTTTGGTAACCTACTTATTTCTTTAAATCTTTTAAACCCGTGTTTAATATTATTATTAAAAAATAAATCTTTAGAAAAATATATTACTGTTAAAACTGAAATTAATCCTAGGCAAAGATGAAAAAGATCAGTTCTACCAGAAAAAATAAACCAAAATGCAAATAGAATTATAAAACTTAGTATATACATAATTATTACCTAAAAAATTGCAACATTTACTAAAGATTATCAAGTGTTAATAAATAAAAAGTTAATTTTTATTTTAAATTTACATTAATTCATTTTTTAAATAGTAATGAGCTTTTAAAATTCTAGGTTTTTTTCCTTTCCCTAATTCATTATTTCTATACAACCATTTGATTTTATTTGCTTTTTCATTAAAAACAAAGAACTCTCCATTTCGTCCATTTGTTATTAATAAATTTTTAGAATCAATTCTAACAATTCCTCCTAAAGTTTCACTAAAACTTCCGATATTAAAATCTAAAAAATACTTTTTTGATTTTAAGTTATAACCAAGTATTCTGCTTTGAGCCTTGCTTTTTGTTCCATTATCAAAAATATAAAACTTACAAGCTTCTAATAATGGTGAATGTGGGTGATGTAAGTTATTAAGTTTAATAACTTTTTTCAGTTGATGTGTTTTAGAATCTAAAATTAAACTTAAATTTAAATTTCTTACATTTAATAAAATATCACCTTTATTATAAATATTTTCACAAGAAGATTTTAAAATAGATAGTGAATTAACATGAAAAATATCACTAACAAAGGGAATTCCATTTTCTATTGAAACAATATTTTTATTAATAAAATTATCTGTTAAAAAAGAATTTAAAATTATACTTAAATCAACAGTATTTACTATATTTAAGTCTTTATCATAAATAAGTAACTGATCAACAGTATATTTATACTCTTTCTTTTTGTATTCAAAGCTATCGTTTCTTAAGTTAAAAGTATAAAGATTACCTTTTGAGTCCCAATCTATGTCATGATGGGCATTAATTTTTTTCTCAATAACTTTTCCTGATTTTAAATCTCTAATTATCAACTTTCTTACTTGAATAATAGAATATAGAAAATTGTTATAGATTTTAGAAAAATGAACCCCTTCTCCATTATCATTAATTTTCCATGATTTTAAAATTTCCCCTTTAAAATCCATTGCGTTAACAATATTACTATGTCTTCTGTTAAAAAGTAGAAAACCATCATTATTAAAATTATTAATTTTAATATCTCTTTTATAACTAAGAGTAGAAGAATTTAAACTTGTTGGATTTTTATTTGAATATAAAAAAATTAATCCAAGTAAAATAAGAATAATAAATAAAAATAAATATTTAACCGTTTTCATTGCAAATTAATAATTTCATTAATATATTAGAATGACAACAGGAAAAAATAAAATGGATTGGGAAACGTACTCAAAAAAAAGAGCAAAAAAGACTAACACTGAAAATATGGTTAAATCACCAAAAAGTATTATTGGATTAATAATCTTATTTATTATTATCAGTGCAGTATATTCTTCTTGGTATACAGTTCAAACTGAAGAGACTGCTGTAATAACTAGATTTGGTAAATACACACAACAAACTCCTCCAGGATTACATTTTAAACTTCCTTGGGGTGTTGATAGAGTAACCAAAGTAAAAAATACATTAGTACATGAAGAGTCATTTGGGTTTATTGTTCCACAAAAAAGAACACTTGGTTTTAACAATTTAAATAATTCTAGTTTTTATCGTAAACCAAAAGAAGAATCACTGATGTTAACAGGAGATTTAAATGTTGCTGATGTTAAATGGGTAGTCCAGTATAAAATATCAGATCCGAAAAAATATTTATATAACGTTGCAAACCCTCAAAAAAACTTAAGAGATATATCACAAGCTACGATGAGAAGAGTAGTAGGTGATAGAACTGTAACTGAAGTTTTAACTGTTGGAAGTATTACAATTGCCCAGGAAGCTAAAGAATTAACTCAAAGCATTTTAGATAATTATAATTTAGGAGTTGAGATAATTAATGTTCTGATCAAACAGACAAATCCTCCTGAAGAAGTTAAACCATCTTTTGATGAAGTAACTGCTGCAAAACAAGAACAAGAACAAGCTATTAATATAGCGGAAAAAAAATATAATGAAAAAATTCCAGAAGCTAAGGGTCTAGCTGAAAAAGAAATTTCTTTTGCTAGAGGTTTTGCAATTGAAACTGTAAATAAAGCTAAGGGTGATGCAGAAAGATTTAATAGAGTTTTAACAGAATATAAGAAAGCTCCAAAAATAACTAAAACTAGATTGTACTTAGAAATGGTAGAAGACACTGTTAAAAAAATAGAAAATTTTACAGTCGTGGACTCTGAGATACAAGGACTTTTACCTATATTTAGTAATCAAAATAATACAAATTTAAAATAAAGGAAATTTAAATGAATATTTTAATAAACTCATTTGTAACAATAATTTTTGCAATAGTAATATTAGCTAAACAAACTTTTTTTATTGTAAACGAAGAAAAACAAGCTTTAGTTTTTCAGTTTGGTAGAATTATAAAAGATCCAATTACTGATGCAGGCTTGTATTTTAAAATTCCTTTTATCCAAAAAGTGCAATATTTAGAAAAAAGGGTTTTAAATTGGGATGGAAAACCAGAAATTTTTCCTACAAAAGAAAAGAAAAATATTATTGTAGATACAACAGCTAGATGGAAAATATCTGATGCTTTAAAATTTAGAAATAGTCTTCAAGACTTAAACAATGCAGTAGTTAAAATAGAAAATATTATTGATAAAGCTACAAAAGATATTATTTCTGGAAATAACTTAGTTGAAACTGTTAGAAACACAAACTCAATTTTAGATAAAATTAAGACACAAAAAAAATTAAAAGCTGACAATAAGCTTTTAGCTATAGAAGATTTAGATGAAATTGAAGAAGAAGTAACAGGAGATATTCCAGTAGTTAAAAAAGGAAGAGAAAAATTATCTCAAGAAATATACTCTAGCGCAGCGGAAAGACTAAAAAGATTTGGAATAGAACTCATTGATATTCAAATTAGACGTATAGCATATACAGAAAGTGTTGAAAAAAAAGTATATGAAAGAATGATATCTGAAAGAAATAGAATTGCACAAAAGATAAAATCTATTGGTAAGGGAGAGCAAGCAAAAATAGAAGGTAAAATTGAACAAGAATTAAAAGAAATTAGCTCTACTGCCTATAAACAGATTCAAGAAATAAAAGGTACTGCTGAAGCTGAGGCTACTAAAATTTACGCTGATACAATGAGTAAAGATATAGAGTTTTATAAATTTAAAAGGACTTTAGAGATGTATAAAGATGGATTAAAGCCTGAGTCTAAAATTATATTGTCAGCAGACTCTGAATTTATGAAACTACTTAAAAACGGTATTAAATAATAAAAGACCTAATTCCTTAATGATGCTAGGTACAACATCAGTTTATTATATTATTACTTGTTACTGTAAAACATTTTTCGATTATTATTACAGGTTCTTCCCAAGAATGTGCAGGACGTATACCTAAACTAATGATCTTTTCTAACAACTCATTATCTCTTGGCATTAAAAAAGTTAAAGAGCATGAGCTTACTTTTTCTTCTTTTCCAATAGTTCCTACAGTAGGATTGGATCCTGAAAGTGGTAGGTAACTTTCTTCACCTTTTGAGGAACTCCAAAAAACTTTTTCATATTTTCCAAAAGTTAGTGGAGAAATAGCAAAGATTGAATCTTTTAATTTCTGAATATCTTCAGGAACCACATATGTGGTTATTTTATAAATTTCTATCATCTTTTGAAAGTAATATAATTTCTTAAATATAAAACCTGTGTTAATTATCCAAAGATAGAAACATTATATCAAGTTGTTGACCAAAAATTAACTGCACAACTCTCATTATAAGAATGACTAATATGTTTTTTAAACATTTAAAAATATATTACCTAGAACAACTCATAATTTTACAAAATCCTATTCTTCAGAACTTGTATCTTTAGATTCATTAGAGTTTTCTACTTTAGAATCTTCAGATTCTTTAACCTTTGTCTCTTTAGATTTAGTTTCCTTAGGCTTAGCTTCTTTAGAATTAGTTTCTTTTGCTTCTTTAGAATTAGTTTCTTTTGTTTCTTTAGGTTTAGTTTCTTTTGTTTCTTTAGGTTTAGTTTCTTTTGTTTCTTTAGACTTAGCTTCTTTTGTTTCTTTAGATTTAGCTTCTTTTGTTTCCTTAGGTTTAGTAGCTTCTTTTTTATCAGACACCTCTTCTAACTTAGCACTATTAGCTTTTTTTGATTCTACAGGATCTGTTCCTACAGGCCAGATGCAGACTATATCTTCATTTGGAACTTTAAATACTGCTAACTCATCTCCAGAACGATTAAAACCATATCTAGCTGAACCACCATTATCTCTTAATAAATCTCTACAGCTTTTCTCTTTAGACTCAAACCAAAAAGTACTGTATTTATTTAAAAAATCAATATCATTTAAAAGCTCTCTATCAAACATTGCTAAGCATCTTGTATCAACTTTAACATCACCAATATTTTCTGAAGCTACTTGCATTAAGTCTTCAGTAGCAGGAATTTCATCCTGGTCTTTATGAATTACAATTGTATACGCATACGGGTCTCTATTAATCTTACAAGTCCCTGCTTCAACTTCTAATACAACACCACCAAAATCATTAATTATTTGATTTTTAGTTTCCATACTTTCATCTATCTTAGCTTCAACTTCTGCAATGAATTGAGGATTAGCAAGCATAAATTGATCAAGCAATACTAAAGCCCCGCTTTCTATTGATATTCTTTCTCTTTGATTTCCGCTTTCAGCAGCAGCTCTTGGGTTTCTAGAATAATTATTTCTTTTATAGCCTCTTTTATTATTATATTTTGATTTGTAGTTTTTATTATTATTTCTTCTCATTTTTAACTTTTATTATATTAGTGTTATTTAAAGTACCTTTTTAGCATAAAGAATACTTAATTAGAATAGTACATTAAAATATTAAGTTTTACACCTAGAATGCCGAATATAACATTAGAAGGTTTTATGAGAATAGTCAATAAATGCAAGAAGTTAATAAAAAAATAAAAAAGTCAGTAATTAAAGAAAATAGGACAGGTATTTTTTTTAATTCAGATTCTTTAACGATTCAAGGCTATTACAAAGATGAAATCTCCGCTTTCAGGGCTAAAGAGCAGTGGGAGAAGTCTCTTTTAGAAAATTTTGACTTAGAAAAAGACTTAGATTTTAAAATACACACAAATTCTAGTAAACTACTAAATTTATTCATTATTGTGGCATCCTTTAAAAGTTCTCAAGGTAAATATTCATATTGGAAAATAACTAAATATCAGAGCCCTGAAATACAGTATATCTTTGAAACTGCTCATATACCTTTATGTGAATCAAGACATAAAGATATTCTTATAGCCCCTGATCTTCAATCTGCATTTAAATATAATCATCAAATGGAAAAGAGATACAATAAAGAATATTTAAAATATTCCTCATCTTTTAAAAAATGGCTTGATAAATTAAAATCTACTTAATGCCTTATAAAAATAAATTAAATAAAACTATATTATCTGCTGGAGAAATTTCTACATTTATTGTCTGTCAAGAAGCTTGGCGTTTAGAATATATTAAAAAATTAAAAATTCAAAAAACTGTTAAGTCAACTAAAGGAATTGAACTTCATAACCAATGGCAAAAAGATTATGAAGATGGAATTTATTTTTCTTGGGTAAGTAAGTTCATAATATACTTATTATTATTTACATTTTTCATATATTTAATTGGAATAAGTTTAAATGTTTGAAACAACTAAAAATTACTTAATTGAATTGATTAAAGATTTAATTGTTTTAGATTTTAATACTATAATTTTTTTCTTATTAATAGCAATTGCTGTAATTTTATTAGATTTTATAAATAATTATGCAGCTGAAAAAAAAAGAAAATCAGGAATAGAACCAGAAAAAAAGAAAATTAAATTACAAATAGTTGATAGTGAAACTTTTAAAGTAAAAACCTATATTAGTAATATGCAAGGTATCTCAGGAAAACCAGATGCTATAATCTCTGAAAATGGGAATTTAATTCCAATTGAAGTAAAACCAACTGCAAAAAAAATCAGAGACAGATATGTTGGGCAGCTATTAGTATATATGAGGTTAATAGAAGAATTTGAAGGTAAAAAACCTCCATATGGTTATTTAATTTTAGGCAAGAACTCAAGGAAAGTAAAAATTTACAACACACAAGAAAGACAAGCCTGGCTACAAAAATATATAGATAATATGAATTTAATTATAGATGAAGAATTAAAAACTAAAGCATCTCCTCAAAAAAATAAATGTAAACACTGCCTAGTTTCAGATAATTGTAATTATAAGTTTATAAAACAAGCACCATAATCCTTTAAATAATCAGAATTAATTTCTTCAGGAAACTTATTATTTTCTATTAAATTAATCGCCTCTTCTGTATATTTAATAGACTCAGCTAAAGTTTCTTTAGAAATGATATCTGAACTTATACATTCTCGTCCGTGAACGCAGTGAAGTCTTATAACATCTTTAGTAACAGATTTATCTGCGGCATGTCTATCAGGCGTGGAAGCTTCAGAAATCATACAATCATCAGTTACAGACATTATACGATGGATAACTCCTGTATCTAAATTTTGTATGTCACCTGGCCTCATAATTCTGGTACAAACTTTATTATTAACAATTATTAGCGCCCAGGCTATTCCTTTAATACAAAACCAAGTTTCACTTTTTTCATTATGATATTGAAGACTTAAGCAGCCATCTTTACCTTTTTTAGGATTCAAAATTTTAAAAGTATACTGATCTGTTACTTTACTCCCAGATAATAAAAATTCTTTTCCCCAAACCCATTCATCATAAATAGGTAAATTATACTTATTATTCATTTATTTTCTCAAACTCAAAGGATAATTGATTGTCAATTATTTTTAAAAATGTAAGTGATTTAGAGATATCTGAAACAAGTTCAGTAGGAAAATCTCTAAGATTTCTATTTGAGAAATTATCAATAATAAATTCTGTTTGATAATCTTTCATATTCTGATTATTTGTAATTAAAATATTATCATCTTGATAATCATAAACTATAACTTTAATCTCGTTTTTTAGTGAAACTGCATACAAAGCTTTAGAGTAGAAGCTAGAACTGTTAACAATTAAAGAAAATGAAATATCTTTTGTTTGTTTAATATATTTATCATAAGTAAATAATAATTTAACTACTGAAAGCATCATTCTTTTAATAATAGTTAAATGTTTTCTATTTTTTAAATTAATTTCATTACCTATTAAAAATTCCGATAAGTTTTCTTTAATTAACAAAAAAGGGAAATAATCATTAACATTATATTGATTAAGAATATCTAAATTTATATTTCTGTTATTAAATAAATTATCTATATCTCTAGTAATATGAGAAATTGAAGTTGGGTTTAGAAAGTTTCCTATTTTTACTAAATCAAAATGGTTTTTACTAGATATTTTCTCTTGCTTGTAAAAGCAAGTTTGACATCTTGAAATTCTTTTTGATTGATTAAAGCTATCGATATCATAATTGCATATAGAATTTATACCATTACATGCTAAATTAGAAACTTGGAATCCAATACTTTTTAAATATAATAAAGAAGCTTTAACATAGCCGCTTTCTTTATTTATTGATTCAAAAGGATTTGATAATAAGATTTTCATAATTTATTTATTCCGGATATATTGTTATTGACTTCATTAATTTTATAAAAAGCAAATTGATTTTCATTTATAAAATTTAAAATTTTATTTTTTTGTAACTTATCACAGTCAAAAATGTTAATAGATAATGGATCGCTTGCAATATAAGTATCTTCTATTGTTTCAATATTTATTACTTTTTCTTCATTTATGCTATCTGAATTTGAAATTTTCTCTATTGAAGATAATAAATAATCATCATCTCCTTCTTTTTCTAAATCATTCTCTGTATCTATGGAGTTTGATTTAATTTTAACTTGTTGATCGCTAAAATTTATTATTAATAATTTTGATAAATCAAAATCAGTAAAATCAGTATGAACTGTTAGTTCTTCTTCTTGTTTTTGTGCTTTAAAATTTATTGTATTATTTTTATTAATAATTTCAAAATTACACTCTGAACTGCTAATATCAACAGTTTTATGATCACATATTAATTCTACTTTAACTGCTATATACTTATCATCTAATCGATAAATTTCTGGAAATAATTTATATAAAGGAATTCCATCAGGTTGATTAACTCGAGCCCCTTCAATCATAAAACTTCTTAATTTTAAATTTTTTGAAAAAATACTTATTTTACATTTAATATTAAAAGCAGACCTATTATTTTCAGACAATGGATAAATATGAACAATAGTTTTACTTGCCTGATCGCTTAAAGTAAGTCCTAAAAAAGTAACTATATTTTTCATATTTATATATTCCTAAAGCAAATTATAAGTATTTAATCCATCAATATGGTTGATATTTTCTAAAAGACAAACTGCCATTTCATTATCTGTTTTTAAAATCACTTTTAAATATGCGTGGATATTTATATCATTTATATTTTCATTAAAATAATCTTCTAACTGAAAAATATGAATATTTTTTGGAGGAATAAAAAAACTTTTATCAGGTAAAGACTTTGAAAGTATTAATTGTAATTTAACATTTGCTAAATGATCAGAAAAGTTAAGAAGCACCAAACTATAGGACTTATTTTCTTTAAAGTTAATATTGTAAAAAGTATTTAATTTATTAGAAATAAACTTTAATTTATTTTTTGATATTGAGTTATTATTAGAATTATACTTTAAAACTGATTTAAGTTTGTTTGAATGAGATATTTCAAGCCAACCGTGTTTAAGTCCTGAATCTAATTTGCAAGATTCGATAATAGAATTAACATCTAATGAAAAAACAACTCCAGAAAAATTATTAATTTTTATAGTATTAATTTTATTCCCAGAAGAATCATAGACATATATTACAAACTCTTTATTTGCCTCTTTTTCTTTTTGATAAACATAAATTGTAGAAGAAAACAAAGGATAAGTACAAAACCAAAACTTATTTATTTCTAAGTCACTAGATTTATTATTTTTTTCTGCTAAATTCTCAACACCCATTCTAACTTTAAGTAGTTTAAACAATAATCTAAAATAAATTTAAGATAATTGCTAGTATTTATTTATTTATTTTCAAACTTTCTATTGTTAATTAAAATTAATATTACTATTTTAAAAATTGTATGCTTATAAAATTTGTCAAAAATATAGTCCCTTGGTTAATTACAATAGCTGCAATCTACTTTATTTTTACTAAAATTGATTTAAAAGACCTTCTGCTAGAGATCTCCTCTGCTAACCTTAGTTGGATTTTTATTACTGTATTATTAACTTTTATTTCTTATATATTAAGATCACTTCGTTGGAATTATTTTTTCAACAAACACTACTTAACAAAATATCAAGCGATCTCAACGTTATTCATCGGTTTTATGATGAATAATATCATTCCAGCTAGAGGCGGCGAACTTATAAGAGCACATATCTGTTCAAAGATAATTAAAAAATCAAGAACAATAACAATTGCTAGTATTTTTTCAGAAAGAATTTGTGATGGGGTTACTTTAAGTATAATTTTTTTAAGTGTATTTTTATTTTTTGGTTTTGAAAATGTATCTAAAGAATTAATTTATGTTGCTATACTTTTTAGTCTTGCTTTAATTTTTGTTTTTATAATTTTAGCATTTCGTCAATTTATCATCAATTTATATAATAAATTCAATGTAGATAATAAATATATAAATTATATATTTGAAAAAATTATGGAAATAGTTGATGGGCTTAAACCGCTAAAAACTAAAAACAAAATCTTTTTTATTATTTTATTTTCATTCTTTATTTGGATATCAGAGCTATTAGCTTTTTATTCAATTATGTATGCATTTAATGTAATTCCAAGCCTAAACATTGCTGTAATGTTTTTAATAGCTGTAAACTTTAGCTCCCTTATCCCTGCAGCGCCTGGCGCTTGGGGGGTTATTGAAGCGATTGTGCCAAGTATCTTAGTACCATTTGGAATTGCTTATTCTAAAGGCTTATCGATGACAATTACCCAGCATCTAATTCAGTATTTAGTTGTTTGTATTCCAGGTATAATATTTTTTATTATATATAATAGAAAAAATAAAAAATAATCTATTTTTCAATATTTTTTTTGATTATTTCTGAATCACTTAAAATCCTACCTTGTTTAAGTTGCTCAATCATAAATTGTTTTGAACTAAACCCTTGTTCATATAAAAATATATTATAATTATTTATAAATCCTGGATCATTTTTTAAATATTCTTTGCAAATCTCATAGTATTTTAATGCGCTGTGAAACTCCCCTTTTAACTCTGAAACTAATCCTAAATAATAATAACTAGGACAAGGATTATTATTAAAAATATTTTCTTTAAGTATATTATATGACTTATCAATTTTTCCTAAAGTAATATATGATAAGGCTAATCCAGATTTATATTCTGCTTTTTCAGTATTTTTTAATAATTGTTTAAAAGCCAAAACAGCTTTATCTGGCTCATTTGATTCTAAAAAAATTATTCCCTTTTTATAAAGATTCCTCTCTTCTAAGCTGCTAAGCATATTTATTTTGTGAATACAGCTGTTATTTATTAAAATTAAACTCAAAAATTTTAATATTAAAATCTTTTTCATAAATTTCATTACTCCCAATTACTTTTAAATCATCGATATATAGTGATAAAGTTTCGAAAACCACTCTTCTAATATTTTGATCTGCAAGTATAATCGGATCTGAGAAAACTTTAAGTTTATCTATAATAAGTTCTATTGTTTCTTTTGAAAAAACAAAATCTTTATTAAAAAAAGAATTAAAGTAATTAGTTAACTCTATATTAAGTTTGTATACTGTATCTTTTTTAGTTAAATAAGTATTAGTCTTTAATTCAATTCTTAATTTTTCTACAGTTTGAACTATATCAAGATCAATTAAAAAACAGTCTTTTAATAAAGAGATAAATTTTGTGTAATCATTTATAATAAATGATTCCTTATACAACTCATAGATAATTTTTGTAATTTTATTTAATTGTTTAGGATCATCAAGAATATCATTAATAAAGACCTGATCAGTATCTATTAATAAATTTAATAATGATTGAGTATGGTTATGATCTAAATAACTTAAAATACTTTCATTTATTTTTAAATATAAATCATTAAATATTATCTCTAAATCATTTTCCTGACTAGAATAAATTAATTTATTTGATTTGTAATATGATACAAGAAAACTTTGATTTTTATTAATTTTAATATTTATCTCAGGAATAATAACCCCTAAATTATTAAAAGTATTAGCTCTAATTTTTTCTAGTAATAAGTTTATTTTAAAATCATTATTTTTTAAAAAGTTTTCATTATTTATTATTAAATATGGTGTTGTATTAAAATTTGGAATAAATTTTTCAAGATTTGTTTTCTTAATTTTTTTAAACTCATAAATAATTATAATAATAAAAAGTACTAATAATATTCCTGCACTAAAAATTGATTGATTTAGAAAAGTAAAAAATATAAATATTAAACCTGAAAATATTATTAAAAAAATCGGTGATTTTAGAATTTGTATATAAAATAAATCTTTAATAGAATAAGAAAACAGACTATTATCAGACTTTGTTACGATAAATGCTGCTGTAATAGAGTTTAATAATGACGGAATTTGTGAGATTAATCCATCTCCTATAGTAAAACTTATAATCTTTCTTGAGACATCAGTAAATTCTAAATTATAAATAAATATTCCACTAATTATCCCACCAAAAATATTTATAAAAATTATAATTAATGAAACTATAGCATCACCTTTTACAAATTTAACTGCTCCATCAAGTGAAGCGAAAAAATGAGATTGAACAAGTAAATCGTTTCTTTTTTCTCTTGCAATATTTGGTGTTAGAAGTCCTGATCGAAGATCATTATCAATTGACATTTGTTTTCCTGGAAGAGCATCTAATTTAAACCTAGCACTTACTTCTGCAACTCTTTCTGAACCTTTTGAAACAACGATATATTGAATTAAAATAAATATTATAAATATTATAAAACCAGCAAATAAATTATCTGAAATTAATAATCTTGAAGACAATTCAATGATCTCTCCTGGATCTGACATATTTAAAATTAATCTTGTTGTAGATATATTAATACTTAACCTAAAAATAGTTAAAAATAATATAAAATTAGGAAAAATAACTAAATCTTTTAAATCATCAAGGCAAACTGTTTGGTATAACAATAAAATAGTTAAAAATATATTTAATATTATAGCAAAATCAACAATAAAACTTGGAAGTTTTATAAATAGACAAGATAAAAATAAACTAAAGACTAAAATCGATAATAATCTACTCAATTATTGTCTCAAGTTTCTTACTGCTGCCATTTTAGTGTCGTGTTTTGTCTTTTCTATATTTGTATACATAGAAACAAGCATCATTTGTCTTTGTAGATCAATTTGTTGATTAATAATATTTTGATATTGATTATCAATCTGATCAGGAATATTATTTTTACTAAAAGTTTTAGTAAGATTAGTTAAAACATTCCCTCCATCTGGAAGCGGTAAGATTCTTTTAAAACTAGAACCAATTATGTTTAAGTACGGTATCATATTATTCTCCTTTAATTAAAATTTTCTCTTGAACTAACTTAGAAATAACAACTGATATATTGCTTAAAGGCACGCCAGTTGCTCCATGTATTAGTAATTTAATATCTTCCTCTGTTAATAAGAATAAATTATTTATCTTTAACAAAATTGAGGCATTAGAACTTTCTAGATTATTTATATTTTTCTGAAAATTTTCATAATCGTGGTAATAAATGTGTAATCTGACATCAATAACACCTACTGTACTTAAAAAAGTCTTTTCTATTTCAGAACTTAATGTTCTTTCATAACTTAAATTGTTTATTAAATTATTACTAAATAAAGAACTCTTAAAATTCCACTCTCTATCTTTATTTTTTAAAAAACGATGGTTATTAATTAATAATAAAGCTTTTGATACTTGATCTTTATCAACATAAAGAGACCAGGAGTTTGAATTATATTTTTTTGAAATATCAAACCCATTTTCTGTTAAAAATGAATAAATTAAGATCGATTGTTGTTCGCTTAAATCGTTAATTATTTTTTGTTTACAAGATGTAAACAAAAACATAATTAACAATATATTAAATATTATTTTCTTCATATAACACCTTTAATTTTTGTAATGCTCTTTTATGTAATCTAGATATCCAAGATTTAGACATTACACCTGATTCATCTGATATTTGTTGAAATGTTTTATCTTCAAAATAATACTTATTAATTATTACTTTCTGTTTTTCAGGTAATTGAGAGATTAAATTGCAAAATTCTTTTGATAATTCCTTTTGTTCAATTACCACTTCCGGAGTATTGTCATTGTTTTTTACATTTAACTTTAATGGATCATATTCAACTCTTTTTGTTAAAGTTCCTTGAACATATATTCTTTTAACATTACCTGCATTGATAATTGGATTATTTTCAGCTTCATTTTGTACCATTTTTGAATATCTATATGCTCCACTAGAAAGATCAGAATTAGTTCTTACACTATCAATTACTGCTCCTTTTATTCGAGGATATGAAAAATACTTAAACTCTACATTATATTTAGTATTAAACCTTGAAGCAGCCTCAACTAAACCCATAAGCGCTGCTGCTTCGTATTCAGATTGGTACTTTAATGGTAAATGATAATATTTCATCACCTTTTTGCTAATTGCTTTAGCGTAATTAGTATATTCTAAGATTAATTCTGTTTGGACTTGTTTTGATGTTATAGTATTTTTCATATACTATATTTCGTTTACCAAGCCTGCTCGTTTCTAAATTAAGTTACTTAAAGTTTTAAGTCACTGAACTCTTTTAAGATTATTTGTAAATTTAATTCAAGTAATTATATAAACTACCGATTTACTATGTATGAGTAGTATTTTAAAAATAATAGTTATCGTTGTAGGATGTTTAAACTTAAGTTTATTTGCTGAAAGCAATATTTATCATCCAAAAATCAATTCTTATCAAATATCTAAGGATTTGAAATATCTATCATTTTCAACAAAACTTGCAGGTTTTGGACTAGTAAAGCTTAAATTAAACTTAGATACATACTCTAATGAGATTAACGATTCTATACAAATAAGAGGTATTTTAAAGAATAAAGGCAATAAGCAAAGAATCGTAGCTACTGTTTTAAAAATTAATAAAAAAGATTATGTCGTAGTTTCTTTAAATCTAATTAAAAGAAAAAGTAAAAAAATATATTTAATGCGTTTACAGTTACCGTTATATGAAAAAGTTAATATTTCAAAATTATATAAACAAAGAGTATTGGAATTAAAAAATCATTGTGCGCATCAAGATCATACTAATGAAGTAGCAGAATTGAAAATAGCTGATACTGTTGTTATAAATGATGATTTAGATACATTTAAAACTTCAAAACTAACAAATTTAAAAGAACTAGAAATTAACCTTGAAGCTGACAAAGGTTGGTATAATAAATATCAAGCAAATTCTAGTAATATGCTTACTATTACAGCTAATGAAGCAGATTTAATTTATAATAGAGATTTAGGAATTAAAATAAAAATAAATAATATAAATGTTTATAAAAATGAAAGATTTACTGAAACACAATCTGAAATATTACTTGAAGATTATAGAAATTTTTCTTTAATTAAAAACAAAGATAAACCAGCTGATGTAAATCATTTTTTCACAACTAATGACTTAAATGGAAGTGCAATTGGTATAGCTTATGTTGGTGCTACTTGTCTTGCTCCAAGTTTTAGTTATGGGTTAACTCAATATACATCTATATTTACGTCTTTAACATTTGCTCACGAACTAGGTCATAATCTTTCAGCCTCGCATTCATATTCTGGAATAATGGGAGCAGCTGTAACAATCCCTGCCCCGGAAAACTTTTCTTCATATAGTATTAATCAGGTAGATTCACATATACAAACATATGGTGCTTGTTTAAAAAATATTACTGTAAATGAACCAAAAGCAACTCCTAAACCAACTCTCAAACCAACGCCTAAACCAACTCCTAAAGCTACACCAAGACCAGCTCCTAAACCAACTCCTAAAACTACTCCAAAGCCAAAGACTGATCCGAAGCCAACACCAGAAAATAGGCAACCTGAAAATAAAATTCCAGAAATAGTAAATCCTCCTGTAATCACTGAACAAGGAATATCTCTAATTTCTTCTATATCAAAAAAAGGAGAATTTAGAGCTCAAATTAAAATTAAAAAATTAAACACTAACTGTATAATTGAGTTAAAAGGCAAAAATACTAAAATTAAAACTGATCCAAGTAGAAAAATAGTAAGCTTTTCTCCAACAAAATTAATAACAGTTCTAGATGCTGAAATCTTATCAAGAGCAAAAGTTAGAAATAAATTTGGTAAAAGAGTAAAAACATATTTATATGCTGATTTAAAATGTGGGTCTAAAAAATATACAACTGAACTAGTTAATATTGATGCAAAAAGAGTAAATTTAATTGAAAAGCCTTTAAGTGTACGTAAGTGGTTCATTTTACTCAGAAGTAAACTTTCTAGTATTATTAAGTAAAACAAGATTACACCGACTTAATGTATATGAATAACAAACTATTAATTTCTTTCTTATTAATATTATCTTTTTCCCTAAATTCTGCTTTAGCTGAGCGAAAAATGAATTCTAGGTCTGCTAAAATTATTGGACTAGCTAATTACACAAGCCAAATAAATGAATTAATAAATAATAATAAAAATAATGATTTTAAGCCTATTAGATTAACAGCCTTTGTCCCATCTCTTGGAAGAGTTAAAATTAAATTAAACAAAAAAAAATATAGAGATATAGTTCCTACCTTTACATCAGGTTCTTTAAACATTAATGATGATAATAAAATAATTCTTTATCGCGGAGAGTTAAAATCAAAAAAAGAAACAACTAAAATAGCTGCCTCAATATTTTTTAAAAATGAAATTCCATATCTTTTTATAAACTTTAAAGGGAACAACTATAGACTAAATAGAGGTAAATACTACAGAATACAGATTCCATTAATTAAAGGAACAATTGCTAAAGTCTCCAAATCTACATCTTTAGATTTTGAATGCGATCAAGAAATAGTAGAAAAAGCAATTACTACTTCTAGTTTAAATACTAGCAGTGCTTATAAAATTGCTGAAATTTCTGTAGATGCTGATAAAAAGTTTTACCAATTACATGGGAACTCTTCAAATAACTTAATTACCTCCTTTATTGATTTTGCATCAAATATTTATGAAAACCAATTAGGTATAGCTTTAAAAATAGTAAGACAAAATACTTTTACAAACAAAACATTTGGGGACTCTGATCCTAATAACATTATTCACGCATACAGAGAGTACACAATTTACCAATCCTACCTATCAGATGCTGATATTCATCACTTAATAACAGGAACTAATATAGACTCTTCAACAATTGGAATAGCATTTAATGATGTAACTTGCCTGCTTCCTAATTATGCATTTGGAGTCACACAATACACAAATTCTGAACTAACCCCTGTAACAATTGCGCACGAACTTGGTCATAACTTTGGTGCAAATCATAGTAGTTCTGGAATAATGGGAACTGTCATTAGCTTTCCATACCCTACAACCTTTAGTAATCTCTCATTAAATGAAATTTCTAGTTTTTTATCAACAAATGATTATTGTTTACCATTTGAAAATTTTACTGATAACAATCCAGCGCCAACAAATCCAGGAGAATCAGATCCAAATGAGGATCTAAATCCACCTAATGATCCAGATCAAAATATTCCAATGTTTAATTCATTTTTGTTTAAATTAAAGAAAAGCGGAATTATTTCTGGTTTAATTAACATTAATCAAACAAATAATCAGTGTCAGCTAGAGCTTTATGGACATAAATCAAAAAGCAATATAAGCCAAAAAGGAATTTTACTTTATTCTGAAGCAATTAGTAAAAATACTTTTAATTTTTCTGGAAAACTTAAAAGAAAGGCTTTGTCTGAAAATAGTTCTGGGGTTATATTAAAGTATTTTATTCAAGCAAAAATTAATTGCGGATCTGATAGTAATTTAAGCTCTATAAAAAGATTAAAAAATGCGCATAGAATTAAATCTTCTAAAGAACCTTTAAAACCTAAAAGATGGATTAAACACTTTAAAAAGTTTATTGAAGTTTTGTAGGTTAATTGATAATAGTTTTTAAGTTTTCTTCAAATTTCATATACTTGAAAATAACTTTTTCAAAATTTTGAAGTTCATTTTCTTTTTTCAATTCACTAATAGAGTTTAAAACAGTGTTATGGATATTTGTAAGCTGTTTGATACAAAATTCTGTACTATTGACGACGGTTGTTTTTAAATTCTTTTTATCTGAAGAATATTCTCTTCCATTTAAAGCTGAATTATTAATATCTAAAAAATCATTGTAAATTTGAAAATAAAAACCAATAAATTTTCCTAAGATTTTAAAGTTATTTTTATATTTAATATTATTGCTTAAAATTATTGGGAGTGTCGTTGCTAATTCAAACAAAGAAGACGTTTTAAGTTCATTACATCTCATTAAATCTTTAAGATTTAAATCTCTTTGATCAAGCATTTGACCAACAATTAAGTTTAAAAATTGATTATTAAAAATTTTAACTATCTCTGCATTTGGGACTCCATCAATTAATACTAAATTTGCTAATGATATTAAGTAATCCCCTGTCAGTATTGCCGTTGATTCATTAAATTTTTTATGAAGTGAGGCTTTATTTCTTCTTATATCATCATTATCTAATGCAGGAAGATCATCGTGTATCAGAGAAGAAGTATGTAAGAGCTCAATAGCTGCTGCAATTGAATAGATTTGTTTTTTATTTAAGTTAAAATCTAGCCCAATTGCAAGTACAATCATAGGTCTGATTCTTTTTCCACCTGGAAATAAAGAATAATTAACAGCTTCTTTTAATTCTAGGTCTTTAAAATCAAAATTATCAATATATTCTTTTAAAAAAGAGTTAAAATCTACTAATTCATTTTCTAGTTGCATATTAAAACCTTAAGTGTCCCACCGTGGGACAGCAATTAACAATTTTTCACTGTCCCACCGTGGGACACTTCCTTATTCAGATGATGTTAACTTCCTATAAACTTCCCTTAAATCATTTTCTGAATAAAAATCTATAACTAATTTACCATTATTATTATTTAGTCTCTTTAAAGATACCTTTAACCCCAAAGAAGTTTCAATTTCTCCTTTAATTCTTTTGTCTTCAGGAGATAAAACACTCTTTGTTTGAGATTTAGTGCTAGAAGTAGTTAATTTTTTAACTTTCAACTGATCTCTTGAAAAAGAATCAATATTTTTTAAATACCTACTTCTTTCATTTTTATCTTCAATTTTTGATATAAGAAGTACTTTAGATTCTGAAGCCCCCTCTCTTAAAGCATTAAGTAAATCATCTGGTAAATTTAAAATATCTAAACTTCTTTGTACTGAGCTTTTAGAAATCCCTATCTTTGAAGCAACCTCACGTACACTTAAACTATGTGCTTCTTTCAATGCACTTAAAGCATGTGCTTTTTCTAATGGTGAAAGATTATCTCTTTGTACATTTTCAACAATCTGAATTGCTAATAATTTTGTCGGGTCTGTATTAACTTTATTATCAACAATTGCAGGAATACTTGATTTACCTGCTCTTTTTGAAGCCCTTAGTCTTCTTTCACCCGAAACTAATATATATTTATTTGGTAGTTTTGATGATCGAACTAAAATTGGACATAATACACCATAAGCAGATATTGAGTCAGCAAGCTCTTGAAGCTTTTCTTCATTAAAGCTCACCCTTGGCTGATTTGCATCTCTTTCAATTGCACTGATAGAAATTTCTCTATATGGGATAGAATTAGTTTCTCTATCTACTAAATTTGGACCCGACATAAGTGGATTATTATTAAATACTATTTTTTTAACCATTGTTTATAAGCTCCTCTGATAATGCTAAGTAATCTTGAGCCCCAGCAGATTTTGGAGCGTGTTCAAAAATTGTTTTACCTGAAGCAGGACTTTCAGCTAAAGAAACATTTTCTCTAATTATTGTTTTAAATACTAGTGTACCGAAATAATTATTAATCGTATCATGAACTGCTCTAGCTAATTTTTTTCTATTATCGTGTAATGAAATTAAAACTCCTCCTACAGCTAAGCTTGGATTATATACTTCTCTTACTTGATCAATGGTATCAAGTAACTGTCTAACTCCGTGAAGTGCTAGATATTCACTCTGAACTGGAACTATAACTTCTTGAACAGCTGCTAAGGCATTTAAAGTTAATAACCCTAGTGCTGGTGGACAATCTACTATAATATAATCATAATCATCTTTAACTTTCTCTAAAGCTTTTTTAAGTAATAGTTCCCTTCCAACTTTACCACCAAGTTCTAAGTCAGCTGCACTTAACAATAAGCTTGATGGAACTAAATATAAATTTTCACTTCTTTTTATAATAGTTTCTTTAATTTCTTTATTACCTTTTAATACATCATAAATAGTAAAGACTTCTTTTTCCTTTTCCTTTTCTAAATTATTAATATCTACTTCATCTACTAAGGATACACCTAAATGTGTTGAGAGATTACCTTGGGCATCAATATCTAAAAGTAAAACTTTCTTACCCTTTTCTGCAAGAGCCGCGCCTAAATTAACACTAGTAGTAGTTTTTCCAACTCCACCTTTTTGATTTATTATTCCTATTATTTTAGACAAGTTATCTCCTATATTTAGTTAATAGTGTCCCACGGTGGGACAAAATTTCATTATTTACATTATTACTATAACAAAAAAAAAGAAAATGTTAAGAGTTTTTTATATCGATACACTAAATAATACTAAAAACAGTATTGTGTTTTGAGATAAAAATAAACAGTCAATATATTTGTAAAATTGATTAAAATAGAAACTTATAAGCTATTGATATTAATAGGAATAAACTGTATAATACTTTAAGCTAGTTAAAGCGGTTCGTAGTTATTATTTTATTTGTGCGTTGAGGTAAGCTATTAGTGTTTTAAAGTAAGTCTTTTCGTGTTTCAGATTAAAAATAATAGTGAACTGAAATAAGTCAGACTAGTGTATTGAATTAAATTTATTGTGTATTGAGCAAAGGATTATCGTGTATCAAAAGAAATTTTATAGTGTATTGAAAAAAAAATAATGACTTAAGTTATTAAAAATACATCAAAAAAAGCTCGCCCACTTACTACAAGTAACTTAAAATAACATTTGTAATTAACAATAAAAGTTTGTATAAATATATTTATGAATTCGAAACTTAAAAAAACAACTGAGAAGATTAAAGAAACTCAGGTTGTAATCTCTAGAGATGAAATGAACTTAGCTGAATTTCCATTAGCAGTTTTGTCAACTAGAGTGAATTCAAAGATTAAAACTTTAGAATTTAATGATAGTATTATAAACAAACAAGGAAAAGTAGTTAAAAGAAATTGGATAATAACAGGAACAGATAAATTTGGATTACCAACATCATCTGATGAAGAAGTTTTATTAGGTTTAATGAAATTAACAGTTGATTCAAATTTTGAAAAACAAAAAGTATATTTTAGTCGCTATGAACTTTTACAAATTCTAAAATGGGCACCAGAAGGTAGAAACTATACAAGGCTTCAAAAAGCTTTAGATCGACTTACAGGAGTTAGAATTAAAGCTACAAATGCATTTTATGATAATTCAGATAAAAAGTATCGAACTAAAAATTTTGGAGTCCTTGATGCATATGAGATTAATGATGGAAGAGAAGGGGGGAAACAAAGTTTTTTCATTTGGTCTGAAGAAATATTTAATTCTTTTCAAGCTGGATTTATTAAAAAATTAGATCTTAATTTTTATCTTGATTTAAAAAGTGCAGTAAGTAAAAGATTGTATAGATATCTTGATAAACTATTTTGGTATAAATCTAAATTAAAAATTAATGTTTTTGAGTTAGCGCATGAAAAAATAGGGATCTCAAGAAACTATAAATATTTAAGTTTATTAAGACAACAGCTTGATTATGCTCTAGATGAGTTAATAGAAAGAGACTTTCTTTCTGGATATGAATACTATAATAAAGGAAAAAGGGCAGAAATAGTAATATACTCTTTTAATGCTAAACCAAGATGTTTAGGGGAAACTAAGATTAGCTCTAAATCAGATATCAGCCATCTTGATTTAATTTCTTTACTTGAAAAAAGAGGGATCAAGAGAACTCAGGCGATAAACATTTCTCAAAATAAAACTCATCAGCAGATTAAAAAAATTAAAAGTATAATTGAATATTTTGATCATTTAGTTTTTAAGAAAAGTAATAGTATTAGTAAAAACCCCGCAGGATTTCTATATTCTGCAGTTAAAAAATGTGATGAATTTATTCTTCCAAAAGAACAAAGAACTAATAAAAATAATTATAGTAAATTAACACCAGTATCTGAGTTAAGTAATAAAAAAGTTATTGATAAGAATGTATTATTAGAAACGTATAATAAAATAAAAATAAATAAAATCATAGAAATAAAAAATGAACTTGAGCCTAAAATACTAGATAAGTATATAGAAACTATAGATAAAAAACTTAGTAGTATTAAAAGTACAATTTCAAAAGGGGCTTATGAATCTGCTCTGAATCACAGCGTAGATGAAAAAATATTTAAAGATTATAAATTAGCTTCTTTTAGTGATTGGACAAAAACTAATCAAATTTAAAGTTAGTTCCAACTGCTTTTCTAACTCTTTGAATCACAGGAGTTGAAATATCTAAAGCTTTTTGGTTACCATTTTTTAGTATTTTTCTCAGTTGTTCTTCATCTTTTCTTAATTCTTGATATTTATTTCTATAATCTTTAAAATGATTATTAATTATTTCAAATAATTTTTCTTTTGCATGCCCCCAACCGAGCCCTCCAGCTTGCAGTTGTTTTTCTAAATTATTATATTCTTCTTTTGTAGAAAAGTGAGTTAGATATTTTTCTATTAAAGTTCCTTTTAATGACTTTGGTTCTTCTAAAGTTTTAGAATCAGTTTTAATTGTCATGATTTTTTTTCTTAATTTCTTTTCAGTACTCCAAAGAGGGATTACATTGTTATATCTTTTAGACATTTTTTGATCATCTAAACCAGGTATTATTTCTATTTCTTTTTTTATAATTGCCTCTGGCAGTTTAAATATCTCAGAGTTATATAAATTATTAAAAGAATTAGCAATATCTCTAGTCATTTCAACATGTTGCTTTTGATCTTTGCCTACAGGAACTAGGTCTGTATTATACAATAAAATATCTGTAGCCATCAAAATAGGGTAGTAAAATATTCCATGGTTTAAATCTTTTGGATTTTTATCTTTTAAATCTTTATACGCATGGGCTCTTTCTAAAAAACCCATTCCTGTCATACAACTAAAGTACCAACTCAATTCTGTATGGTAGGGGATTTGTGATTGTAAAAAGAGCGTATGCTGGTCTGTATTAACTCCAAGAGTTATCCATGATGCAATATTATCATATATGTAAGTTTGTAAAAGCTTTGGGTCTTTAAGGGTTGTTATTGAGTGAAGATCCGCAATCATAAAGATGCAATTATTATCTTTTTGTTTTTCTATTGCTGGAACAATTGCTCCTAGGTAATTTCCTATGTGTAGCTCACCTGTTGTTTTGATTCCTGTTAAAGATGTTTTCATAATTAATTTTAAATTTTATATTAAATATTCTTTTGTACAAGCTATATTATTTACTTTAATATTATAATTGGATAGTTTTAATTTGTTTGGGGCTATAGCTCAGCTGGGAGAGCGCTACACTGGCAGTGTAGAGGTCAGCGGTTCGATCCCGCTTAGCTCCACCATTAATTATAAATTGATTGTAAATATCTGTTTTTTCTCTCAAAAGAATCCAGGATTAGAGCTTTTAGGTACCTTAAGGCAGTTAAACAGATTATTTTTTATCAGAGAGTGCCTGAATTATAGAAATTTCATTTCTTGCTATACTTTAAAAATAAACAAAGTCATTTAATAAACTTAAGAAGAGGGGGTATGATTTTATTTTGTTCAGGTTGTTTAAATAATTTAGATCAAAAAAATATGTATAATACTTAAAGGTAAGCCTTTAATTGTCGTTGAACAGAAGTTAATCAAATTAAATAAACTCGGGGCAAAATCTAATCCATCCTTTTGTTATGTCCCCTAGGGCTTTTTAAAAATAAATTTATCTTCAGGTTTCCAGATATGATTAGTTGTAGCTCTATACCCTCTTAACCATAATTTATTATCATATCTTCTCAAATAAAGACCATTTGGTTCTAATTCGTCTTTTAAGATTTTTTTTGAAGCCACTGTTAAATAAGGGCCATTTGGTTGATTGATAAATTGTAATCTAAAATGAGATGCCATTTCTAAAGAACATAACTCTAAGTTTCTAAAATTTGCATTTAAAACTAAGTCTTTAAAGTTTGCGCCTTGCTTAAATCCTAATTCAGATACTGAAATTGCTTGGAGAGTAATTTTTTTAACTTTTTTTGAGGTTATAAATTTAGAACTTGAAAATAATAATTTTGCATAAGAGTTTAAAAAAATTTTATTTATTTTAAGCTCATCTAAAATTTGTATTTTAGTTAATCCACCTACTCTAATGTCATGATAAATCAATTCTTAAAATCCTAATTATTTTAAAAGGGGATATAACGCTGAAAGCTGAGCAGCCACGCTACTATGAACTTTCAGTACCTGATAATCTTATCATATTGATAATGTTAATCAAACTCAAAAATCTGACAGCGTGGTCTGCTCCATCTTGTATGTTAGCTATGACAGATTAAATTATGCTGTAATTTAAAAAAGTCACTGATTTAGCAGATCGTTTCCAGCTAGTAAAAAAAACGGCAAACAGAAAGAATGTCGCTAAATCAGCTTTATAAAAATCAGCTCGAAGAGTCTCTAGGTCCTTGAAATAAATCAAGAGTCCAAATTAGACGCAAGAAAGAGTATTAATTTTTACAATAAGGATAATAACATGAAAGAAAAAATTATTTATAGGAGTAGATGTATCAAAATCTACATTAGATATTTATATATCTAATAATACTAAGAAAAAAATAAGAAATACTAATAGTTATATTAGTAAATTTATAAAAGGATTAGATAGAACAAAAATATAACTAATAGTAGTTGAAGCTACAGGTGGTTATGAACAAAAGTTTGTAGATTTACTTCAAAAAAATGAAATGCCTATTTCAGTGGTAAATCCTAAGCAAACTAAAAACTTTTCAAGATCCCTTGGAAAGAATGCAAAGAATGATTTACTTGATGCTCAGATGCTTTGTATTTTTGAAGAAAAGATGAATCCAAGATTAACCAAACCATTAACTCCTGCTCAAAAAAGGCTAAAAAGCCTTATAATTAGACGTAATCAGCTTGTAGATCATTCTAAGTCTGAAAAAAATAGATTTAAAATCTCCAGCAATTACTGAAGAAACTAAAGAATCTATTCAAAGTTTAATTTCTTTTTTAAAAGAAGAAATTAAAAAAATAGAAAAACAAATTAAAGAAGTTATTAAAGATAATGATGATTTTTCTAATAAAGATAAGTTGCTTTCTTAAGTTTCAGGAGTAGGTGATATTTGTTCAGCTACTTTAATTGGTCTACTTCCAGAACTTGGAACTATTAATAGAAAACAAATTGCAGCCCTTGTTGGGGTTGCTCCATATGATAACGATAGTGGTAACTTTTCAGGGAAAAGATCTATCTATGGTGGAAGAACAGATCTTCGAAATATTTTATACATGGCTACATTGTCTGCCATTAGATGTAATCCATGTATTAAAAATTTCTATAAAAAATTAGTTCAAAATAGTAAAAATGGTAAAGTTGCTATTACTGCTTGTATGAGAAAGTTACTTACTGCTTTGAATGCTATGATCAGAGATAATAAAAATTGGTGCTCTGAAATATATTTGGAACAAAAACACATTTAGGGTGTTTTTTTAATTGACTTCTAAAAGAGTCTCTGTTTGTTGTGTTACGATTAACCTTGTTGACATCTTGTCGTATCTATGCGACAATTCGATATGGCTTTAAAAAGTATAATCATCTTCAATTCAGATAAGCATAAATGTCCATTTGAAGATTGGATTAGCAATTTTAAAGATAAAAAAACTATTGCTAGAATTCTTCAAAGAATTGATAGAGTAAGATTAGGAAACTTTGGTGACTCTAAAAGTTTAGGTTTAGGGCTATATGAATTGCGAATGCAATTTGGTTCTGGATACAGAATTTATTTTACAATAGAAAATAGTAATTTAGTTCTTCTATTGTGTGGAGGTGATAAAAAAACGCAAAAGAAAGATATTAAATTAGCTTATTCATACTTAGAGGAATATAGAAATGAAAAATAAAAAATATAGCGAATTTCTTAATGAAAAATTAAATGATCCTAAAATTGCTTCTGAATATTTAACTTCTGCATTATCTGAGGGGACTATTGAAGAATTTTTATTAGCACTAAAAAGTATAGCTGATTCTCATGGGGGGATATCAAATATAGCAGAGATTACAGAGCTAAATAGACAAAATATGTATAAAATGCTTTCTGAAGAAGGAAATCCAACTATTAAGAGTTTAAATTTAATTTTAAAAGCTATGGGCATTAAAATAAACTTTGAACCTGAAGAAGCTGCTTAATTCGCAATACAATGCTAAGGATGAGTAGCCACTCTACTTTTAACTCTTAATACCAGATAATCTTATCATATTGATAATGTTAATCAAATCAATAAATCTTTGGGCGTGGCCTACTCAATCCGTTTCTTATAGCACTTTTTCTAAAATTAAATCAAAGTCAAAAAAACCATAATTTTTATAAAACTTTATAGCTCTTTTATTTAAATAAGAAGCCAATACAGATAACCTTTCGCATTTTTTTTGAGAAGCCCAATTAGAAAAATATGTCATTAAATTTTTCCCTATTCCAAGTTGTCTATATTCTTCTAATATAAAAAGACTTTCTATGACACCTATTTTTTTTATAACTGTGAATTCTCCAGGATCTTTAATTACACCTAACAAAAACCCTATAATTTTATCTTCTAATTCAACAACAAGAGCCAAGCCATCTTCATTTTTAATTCTTGAAGTAAAGTATTTTTTAGCATCTTCAGACTGAGACTAGGCTACATTAAAAGTAGGATCGAATTGATAGTTATACTCCACAAGTTTACCATTTAAACTTGCAATAACTTCAATCTCTGAGAAAACAGCTAATCTAATTGAAAATCTTGAATTCATATTAATAGCGATATAACGCTTAAAGCTGAGTAGCCACGCCACTATAAACTTTAAGTACCTGAGGATCTTATCATATCAATAATCTTAATCAACTTAATAATTTTCAAGCGTGGACTACTCCAGCTGCTTGTTATACAATCCTCTATAATATGAGAAAAATTTCTGCTGCAGTTATTGATTTTGGAAATCAGCAAATTGGACTTCAATTAAGAGATAATAGGCCTAGTGTTGAATGTGCTGGACAAATTTCTTTTTTTGGAGGTAATTTTGAAAATAATGAAGATGCAATCTCCGCATTAACAAGAGAAGTATATGAAGAACTTAGATTGTCTTCAAAAGATTACAATATAAAACCTGTTGAAGTTTTTGACTATATAGACGGAAATGGAAAAGAAGCAATTATTCATTTTTATATCATATCGAATATTGATTTTAAGAAATTAAGAATTAAAGAAGGGCATCTTTGCATAACAAATATTGAAAATGGAATAGGGGAAATTGACTTAATAGATTCATTAAAAGCGCCTCTTGAAAAAGCCATAAAGATAATAAAAAAAGATTAATGATTGTATAACAATATTATTAGTGCGCAAAGATAATTGAAAGAAAGTATCAATTGCGTACTTTAGTGTATTATAATAAATAATTAATTCTTAGTAAAGTATCTGTAAAATTAATATGTTAAAGCCAAAATTAACCTCAAATCAAAATTAATATTATTTTGTTATACCGCAAAGAATTAATTTCAAATATATTTAACTACAATAATTTCAGTTAGTTAAAAATATCTTATATAATAATAAATAATTAAATTGGCTATATATCAACTTTTTTGAAGTATTTACGAATAGTTATTATAACGCAAAATTGCACAAATATCATGTATAAATCTAATTTTTTAAACAATTTACAAAATTATATGAGTTTAGAGCATAAAAGTTTAAGGACTCAAAAAACATATATAAATTGGATAAAAAGATTTATTATTTGGAACAATATAAAACATCCTTCTTTGATGGGAGAGGAAGAAATAACAAACTTCTTAACTTATTTAGCCACTAAAAAAAATGTATCTGCGGCTACTCAAAATCAAGCACTGAATTCTTTAATTTATTTATATAGAAATTTTTTAAAGATGGAATTAAAAAATATAAATGCTTTTAGAGCTAAACCAAAATTAAGAATTCCAGTTGTATTTAGTCAAAATGAAGTAAGCCAAATTCTAAATAATTGTTCTGGTCATAAAGGATTAATTATTAAACTAATTTATGCCAGTGGTTTAAGGATTTCTGAATGTTTAGATTTACGAGTAAAAGATTTAGATTTTGAATATCAAACTATAACTATTATTAATTCAAAAAGTAATAAAGATAGAAAAACAATTTTGCCGCAGACTTTAATAAATGAATTAAAAAATCAAATTAAGAATGTTAAAAGTATATTTGACATTGACATACATAATAAATTTTCAGGTACAATTTTACCTATAAATATAAAAAATAAATATTTAAAATCACCAACAGAGTTTAAATGGCAATTTTTATTTCCATCTTCAAGGTTAATTTTAGATAAAAATACTAATTTAAAACACCGATTTCATACTCATCAAAGTGTAATTCAAAAATATTTTAAAAAATCTTTAATTAAATCAAATATCTATAAACAAGCTGGAATTCATAGTTTAAGACACAGTTTTGCAACGCATTTATTAGACAATGGATATGATATCAGAACAGTTCAAGTTCTATTAGGACATAAAAATATTAAAACTACTATGATTTACACTCATGTTTTACAAAAAGGTATTGGGCGAGTAAGAAGCCCTTTTGATGTTTTATAAATTAAATATTTTAATAATAACACTTGTTTTTTAAAATTATAAAATAATATATTTATTAAATGACAACTAAATTTTATTGCTCAAATATATCAAAGGCATCTAAAGAGCAGTTAGTTGGTTCTGCTCCAGAAATTTCTCATTTATTACTTATTGAATATTCAGGCTTCTGGCCTTCAAATATTGAAGAATCAACTATTTTGAGCCCATATGTTAATTTAATTAAAGATATAAAAAAAATGTTACCAAAATTTTCTATTAAATTAATAAAAAATTCTGATACTGGTAAAGGTAAAGAATTATCTCAAATTTTTTATTATAATAAGATTTTATATTCAAAAAAGATTTCTTTAAAACAAGATTTAAAATTTATTTTTAATTCGATTTTAAATAATGACTTTTCTGATAAAAAACAATTATTTAAACCTATTTATTTTATCTGCTCTCATGGAATTAGAGATAAATGCTGCGCAAAATTTGGTCTTCCAATATTTAATGAGTTGAATAAAGAAAATGAAAATGTGTGGCAAGTTTCTCATTTAGGAGGGCATCGTTTTGCACCTACTATGTTAGTTCTTCCAAGTATGAATTGTTATGGTCACTTAGAAATTAAAGATTTAAAAGATTTAATCTATCTGACTAATAATAATAAAATATTGTTTAATAAATGGCGAGGTAATTCAAATTTTAAAAGTTGTAAGCAAGTTGCCATTAAATCTGTTTTAGAAATAAATAATTTATTAATTGATGATATAGTTTCTGTTTTGACTAAGCAGGGTCAGGATTGTTTAAAAGTGATGATAAAATTTAAAACAGGAATAGAATATCAGGAGCTAATTAAAGAAGTCATTTTAGAAAGTAATGATTTATCGTGTAATCAAAATCAAATAAAAATTTATAAAACCTGGAAATTATTACATAATAAGCCAGTAGGTTAATAATTTTATAAAAAATAGCTAGTTATATTTTAAAAATATGGGTAGCTTATTATAAATTATTAAAGAGAAACTTATGAAATATATATTAACAATTACAATGATTTTTTTAACAGCTTGTTTTAGCAATATTAGTGCAGTAAATGCAGATAATAAAACCTATACTAAAAGTTCAATAGAAGAATTAACTGTATATACTAATCCAAGATGTGGATATTGTAAAAGATTAGAAGCATTCTTAGATAAAAACAAAGTTCCTTATACTAGAAAAGATGTAACTAGTGATGAGATCGCTAGTAAAGAATTTTATGAACTTGGTGGATCAGGAACTCCTTTTAGTATACTAAAAACTAAAGAGGGGACTCAAAAAATTAAAGGCTATAATACAGCAATTTTTTCAGCAATTGCTGCAGCTTATAAATAGACTTTGTCAATTATAAATATAAAAATAGTTTATATAATTATTTTTATATTTATTTATCTTCAGTAAACAATTGAATTTCAGAAATTTTCCATTTAGTATTTTTAACAGCCTTCTTAATTTTAATTTTAATTTCTTTTAAATATATCTCATTAAACCCAAAAAAAAGTTGAATTCCTTGATATGAAAATCTTGGGTAGCTTTTATCTAATTTTAAAGGATACGGTATTCCATAATAATCTTTTTTAAGTAATATTTCATTATTATTACTATCGATTCCTATTATATCCACAATAGGAACATCTTTCATCGGGTCTTTTGAATTTAAAAATATTCTTAATCCGTGAATCGGATTTAGTTTGTTTAATGAAATTTTTATAAAATCATTTTCTTTTTGATTTTCTTGAGTTTCCCAAAAAGTATCTAAACTATCGTCCAAGATGTAATTTTTAAATTTTTTATTAGAATTTACTAAAATTGTAGAATTTATATTATTTAAAATTTTACTTTTTAAAACTTCTTTATTTCTAATATTATTAATTATTTTAAACTTGCCTATATTTTTAAAGTCATAAGTAAGATGTTCTTTTTTTAAGTTTGAACTAATTGTACTAACTAAAAGCCAATTATGTTGATAAACACCCTCAATAAAAGGTGTATTAAGATTCTTATCTACAATTTTTTTATAAAAAGGCTGCTTCCAATTTGAGAACCTATCATTAAACGGAGGAGAACAGATGATTTTTTCTTTAGAATCAACATTAATTTGATAGGCAAGCCACCAACCAGCATAGCAATGAGTTATGTTATTTTTTTTAAAATATTTATATAATGGTTTTAGGTTTGGTAGATAAGCGTGGTTATGTGAAAATTTTTTATTATTCCAAAAATTATATAATTGATATGAGTTTGTGAAGTTTATTAAGATTATAAATAAAATTAAAATACTTATAAGTTTTTTTAGGTGTTTATCAGCTATTTTATATAAATAATATATTAAAAATGGAAAATACCAAACAACAAATAATGAGTACCTAGGATATAAATCCATTTTTGTAATTGACATTAAGAAAATAGAAATAATTGTAGATCCGATAAAAAAATCATCAAGTTCAAACGAGATCCATCTGTATTTAAAGATTCTTTTAACTAATTTAATAAATCTCTCTAAGCTTAAGTATAACAAAATTAGTAAAAAAATAATGCTAAACGGTGTAACAAAAAAGTTAAAAGTACTTACTTTATCACTAACTTCTGGGTAAAAAAGTGTATTAATTCCTAAAGATGTTGGAATAATTTCATTAAAAATAGGATTCCAAATTTGATTAAAGATCTCAGCTAAAGGATATCTATCTGCTACTTTTTCATAAGCGCCGTTAATAAATAATTTTACATATATATAAGGTGTTAACCCTAATATTAATCCAGAAAAATAAAAACTTGAATTTTTGATAGCTGATTTTAAACTCGAACCAAAGCAAATTATTAAAGTAGTCATTAAAACAATTGAAGCAGCAAGTAGGTGATTACTAATTGCTAGTCCAGAAAATAATCCAGCAAAAAATGCTGATAAAAATATATATTTAGAATTTTTATTATACCAAATAGTAATTGGGCAAATGATACAAAATAGAAAAGTTATACTATGCTGTGGAGTTAAAAGTTGTGTTTGTCTAATTAACCAGTAGGTAGAAGGAAATAAAGTTAATACTAAAGCAGTCCAAGAATTTTTTGTTATATCAATTTTTTTTATTAAAAATAAATATAATATAAAACTTATAAAACAGATAATAATTGGAATCACTCTCACTCCAAAAGTATTCCAAGGAAGAAATTTAGAAAAAATTGCAATAATATATGCTTCAAAAGGAAATTGGTAAGGCTGTGTCCAGAAGAATAGAGAAAAAGTGCCATTAGAAATTTCTTGGGCTTGAAGAAAGTTCATCGATTCATCACCATTTATATTAAAATGATCTAAGCCATTTCTAATAAATAGGTACCTAATAACTAAGCTGCAAACTATCAGAAATAGATAGAATATTTTATTTTTAAACAGTTTATGCATAGTAAATAGATTATTATAATAATATTAGCTAATAATATAGATATAAATTACTTAGTTTGTATATTATTATTTACAATAAACTTTCATTGTTTTATGTTTCTTTAATGAATATTTTAGGTATATCAGCTTTTTATCACGACTCTGCAGCTTGTTTAGTTCAGGATGGTAAAATTATTGCTGCAGTTCAAGAAGAAAGATTTACAAGAAAAAAACATGACTTTAAATTTCCAAAATTAGGAATTGAATACTGCTTAAAGCAAGGAAAAATATCTGTAGATGATTTAGATTATGTAGTTTTTTACGATAAGCCTTTATTAAAGTTTGATAGGATTTTACAAACATATTTATCCACAGCTCCAAAAGGTTTTAATTCTTATTTACAAGCTATTCCTTTATGGTTAAAAGAAAAACTTTGGATTCCTAATACCATTAAGAACGAATTGAACTATAAGGGTAAAGTCCTTTTTACAGAGCATCATCAAAGCCATGCAGCTTCTGCATTTTATCCATCACCATATTCTAATTCTGCTATTTTGACTATCGATGGTGTTGGGGAGTGGACTACAAATAGTATTGGAGTTGGAAACGGAAATAACTTGGAATTAATTAAAGATATTAAATTCCCACATTCAATTGGTTTGTTATATTCAGCATTTACTTATTATACTGGTTTTAAAGTAAATTCAGGTGAATACAAAGTAATGGGTTTAGCACCTTATGGAGAGCCTAAATTTGTTGATCTTATATATGATAATTTAATAGACTTAAAAGAAGATGGTTCGTATAGGTTAAATATGGATTATCTTAGCTATATGAGTGGTTTAAGAATGACTAATCATAAATTTGATGATTTATTCGGTGCTCCAAGAAGATCTCCAGAATCAGAGATATCACAAAGAGAAATGGATCTAGCAAAATCAATTCAAGTTGTTGTTGAAGATGTAATGATTAAACAAGCAAATTATGTTCATAAATTAACAGGTTCTAAAAATTTATGTATGGCAGGAGGTGTTGCTTTAAATTGTGTTGGAAACGGTAAACTTTTAAAAAATAGTCCATTTGAAAATATATGGATTCAGCCAGCTAGTGGAGATGCTGGAGGTGCTCTTGGAGCTGCTTTAACTTGTTGGTATGGATATTTGAGTAATGAAAGAGTAGTTGATGAAAAATCAGATCTTCAATCTTTTTCCTTTTTAGGACCAGAATATGGAGATCAAGAAGTTGTTGAATCTTTAAAAGAGTTTAATCCTGTATATACAAATTATTCTGAAAATGAATTTTATGATCAAGCCTCAGATATTTTAGCAAGTGAAAATGTTGTTGGATGGTTTCAAGACAAAATGGAATTTGGGCCAAGAGCACTTGGAAATAGAAGTATAATTGGAGATCCAAGATCAAAAGAGATGCAAAGTAAGATGAATTTAAAGATCAAATATAGAGAATCTTTTAGACCATTTGCTCCAATTGTACTAAGATCCAAAGTTAGTGAATACTTTGATATCGATGTTGATTCGCCTTATATGTTATTAGTTGCACCTATTCAGGAATCTAGAAGAGTTAAGTTAAATGAAGATCAAAGTAAATTATTTGGAATTGATAAACTAAAAACTATTAGATCTGATATTCCAGCTGTTACCCATGTTGATTATTCTGCAAGAGTTCAAACTGTTGATCAAGAGCAAAATAAGAAATTTGGTAAATTATTAGAGAGTTTTTATAAAAAAACTAAGTGTCCAGTATTAGTTAATACAAGCTTTAATGTTCGAGGTGAACCTATAGTTTGCACCCCTAAAGATGCTTATGTTTGTTTTATGAGAACTGAAATGGATTATTTAATAATAAATAACTTAATTTTTAAAAAAGAAGATCAACCAAAATTTAATAAAGATTCTGATTGGCAAAATGAATTTGAACTTGATTAATAAAAATAAATATTATGAATAAAGAAAAATTAGAAGAATTATACTTTGGTAAAAAGATATCAAGAAGAATAAAAGAATTTGCATTTGTCTTTGCGATTATTTTTTCTTTAATAGCGCTTTTCTTAATATTTAAAAAAGATACTTACACCTTTGCTTTAGGTTTATTTTTCTTATCTATTATTTTGGTAGTTCTTTCTTTCATTAAACCATTGGTTTTATATCCACTTTGGAGTGGCTGGATGAAGGTAGGCTTATTTTTAGGTGGTTTTGCATCTAAGATTATTTTAGGTTTTGCTTGGGTCCTGATGATAATTCCAATTTCTTTTTTGTTAAAAGTTTTTAAAAAGAAAGTTGTTAATACTAACTTTACAGAAGATATTGAGAGTTATTGGGAAGATAGGGATTTGAGTAAAAATGACTTTAAGAACTTAGAAAATCAGTATTAGTCTTAAGAATTAAGTTACGTTAAGTTCCAATCAATAGATTTTTCTTTTAAATATAAATTAAGTTTTGAAAAATGATTACATCCATCAAATCCTCTATATACAGATAACGGAGAAGGGTGAGGGGCTTCTAAGATTAAATGTTTATTTTGATCTATAAATTTAACTTTTGACCTAGCATTTGCTCCCCAAAGTAAAAAAACTTTATCTTTAAATTCGATGTTAATTTTTTTAATTACTAAATCAGTAAATATTTCCCAGCCTTTTCCTTTATGAGATAAAGGTTTGCCTTCTGTTACAGTCAGGGTTGTATTTAATAAAAGAATTCCTTGCTTAGCCCAGAAAGTTAAATCTCCGTGTTCTGGGATTTTAATACCTAAATCAGAGTTTAACTCTTTATAAATATTTCTAAGTGATGGTGGAATCTTAATCCCTTTATTAACTGAAAATGCTAAGCCATTTGCTTGTCCTTTCCTATGGTATGGGTCTTGACCAAGTATAATAACTTTTAATTTATCAATTGGGCAAAGTTTAAATGCTTTAAAAATATCATCTTTTTTAGGATAAGTAGTATTAGATAAATATTCTTTATCTAAAAACTTCTTCAATTCTTTGTAGTATTCCTGGTCTTTAATTTCTTTTAAAAAACTATCCCAAGTAGTTTTAATATTTTTTGTTTTCAATTATTTCATCTAAAATAGTTAAGTAGCTTTCATACCTAGACTCAGATATTAAAAGTTGATCATTTTTAAAAATACAACATTTATCATTATCAAATTGACATTTTGTATATTTACAATTTTCTTCAAACTTTCGATATTCTTTGAAATATTTTTTTAATTCGTATTTATCAATATAAGAAAGCATAAAGTTTTGAATTCCAGGGTGATCAATTAATAATTTATTTTTATATCTATATCCAATAGATAAAGATGTTGTTTGTCTTCCCTGCCCAATTTTTGATACATTTGAAGTTCTGATATTGATATCTAATAATGAGTTCATAAGCGTACTTTTGCCTACACCGGATACTCCTAAAAATGAAATAGTATTATATTTATCTAGCTCAATTGTTTCTTTGATCTCTTCTAGGTTAATTTTATCTTTAGCTGAAATTTTAATAATATCATAATCTAATTCTTTGTAAATTTTAATTATCTCTTTTGTCTCTTGATTTAGAATATCAATTTTATTTAATATTATTTTAAATTCAATATTATTATATAAACTAGCTACAATTAATCTATCTAAAAAATGTTTATTAAATAATGGGCTAGGGGCGCAAATGATAAATATTAAATCAATATTTGCAGCAATATTTTTTACTCTTTTATAATTCGATCTTTTAAGAACATTTTTTCTAGGAATATATTCAGAGATTTCACCATCAATTATTTTGACAAAATCACCTGTTATTATTTTTTGTAACTTAGGGTTTATTACAATATTAATTGTTTCGTTATTTAAAACATTAATAAAACTAGCATTATTTAATGAAGTATAAATACATTGAAAAGTATTATTCATTTATAGAATCTCGATTAATAAAATATTCTTTTAAGTATTCAAAAAAGATAATAATTTGATTTAAAATGCCTCCCCAATCAACCATTGGGCCATATTTATTGAATACCATTGAGAGTCCAGAAAAAACAATTGGAGCTGCAATTGCTGGAAAAAATCCAGAAATTTCTATTCCTGGTAAAAATTTAACAAGAATCCAAAAAATTAACCCATTTATTAGAACTAAAGTTATAGTTTGCGCTGTAAAAGCTGTTGGGATTTTTAAAAATAAATCAACATCCCATAATACTGTATTTAAAAAGGAAATAGCACCAACAGTTGTTAAGGCGCTGAATATACTGGTTAAATTAAGCTTTGGGATGATTAATGCAGTAATAAACATAGCAATGCTTTGGAAGATAAATTGTGATATCTTAAAGTAAATTGGAAACATACTTGAAAAATTTAATAAAGTTATTACATAATATATACGTATTAAAGAAAATTTAAAATGTTAAAAAATAAAAATATAAAGATTCATCAGTTTAAAACACCAAAGTACTTAATTCCAGGATTAATTGGCTTTTTTGGTTTGTTAATAATAGCTTTTCCTAAGTTTTTTATTACTTTAGTAGGGGTTTTATTTGTTGGATTCGCTGGTCTAGTATTCTATTTACAAAGAAAGATTAAAAAGATTAAAAAGAATTTTGTCGTTAGCTCTAATATGTTTAATTTTGATCAAGATTTAAAAGATAGAACGGTTTCTAAGAAGAATACTAAAAAAGATATAATAATACATTGAAAGCAATAATACTTGCTGCTGGGCTTGGAAGTCGTCTAGGTGCATTAACTAAAAATAAACCTAAACCATTAGTAGAAATTAACGGAAAGCCAATAATTGATTTTGTTTTAGATAAACTAAAAGATTCTGGTATTACAGACATAGGGGTTAATCTTCATTATCACGCAGATATTTTAAGAGAGTATTTATTATCAAAAAAAGACTTTAATTTCTTTTTTCATTATGAGCCTGTATTGTTAGGACCAGGGGGGGCTCTAACAAATTTCATAGACTTTATTGGAGCCGATAAGGATATTTTAGTTCATAATGCTGATATCTATTCTGAGTTTTCTGTTAAAGATTTAATAAAAGAACATCAAGGTTCTAAAAATGATCTTACATTGCTAACGTCAAATTTTTCAAAAAGTTTTAATTTAGTATTTAAAAATGGACAATTTTTTGATTGGGTCGGAGCACCAGGATTCCAGCCTGAATCTTATGAATTAGCTGGTTTTCAAAAAGAATCATATCTTGGAATAAAAATTATTAATAAAGAGATATTGAAATATTTTATTAATGAAGAATCTCCTTTTAATCCATTTATTGTTTATAATAAGTTAAAAAGTGATTTTAAGATTTCTTACCTAGATCATAATCAAAAAGCCTGGTTTGATGTAGGTAAGATAGAAAATATTCTTGAATTAGAAGAATATTTAAAAAATAGAATTATTTAAGAAATGTTAAACGATCTTGAATACTTTCAGGATCATCTTCATACTCTCTTAAGCTCATTTGTAATTGGTCAGGTTCTAAATCTAAGTGAATAGCAACCCAAGCAAAACTAAATGGCTCTTTTGGTGATAATTTACCAAAAATCCACTGTCTAGCACTTCTTACAATATGTCTTTCACAATGGGCTGACCCAAATGCATCACATATTGCTCTAGCTAAAACTGCTGAAAGAAGATTTCGCTCCGGTTTAACTTTGGATTGATTTTCTTCGTTTCCTGGACCATCTGGTCTAAATTTAAAAGCATTCGCCATATAAAACCTTGAATATATTATGTATTAATATTTATATATATATTTGATTAAAGGTCAAGAAAAAAAGCATTAATTTTTCAGTAAGTTATCTTTTTACAATTATTTAAATTTTTTTTTGTTTTATTGACATTTATGTATGTTTTCTAATATAAATAGTAACTTAATTAATAAAGGTTACCTACTATGAGTACAAAATTATTTGTATCTAATTTAGATTTTGAAGTCGATAAAAAAATATTAACAGATATTTTTAATGAAGTTGCAGAATGTAAAGATATTACAATCGCATTTGATAAAAGAACAAACAAATCAAGAGGCTTTGCATTTATTGAAATGAATAGTGCTGATGATGCTAAAAAAGCTGTTAAAGTTTTAAACGAAAAAGCAATCAATGGAAGAAGTATGAAAGTTTCTTTTGATAAAGGTAAGAAGTCTTCTGAGCCTTCTGCCGGAAAGAAAAAAGAATTCTTGCCACCGATGCAAAAAATAGTTTTATTCACAAATAAAGGTAGAACTAAAGACAGGTTTACAGAGTCTGAAACATTACCTAACTACAAAGATCCTGAAGTTTTAGCTAAGTACTTATCTGAGACAGGAAAAATTCAATCAAGAAGAGTTACTGGCTTTCCTGCAAAGATTCAAAGAAGATACAAGAAAGCTGTAAAAAGAGCCCAGAATTTAGGGCTTATTGCTTTTTCTAAATAAATGTTTATTATTTAAAAAAAATTAGGATAAATTATTTATCCTAATTTTTGATTTAAAGATTTCTCTTTAAGCTCTTTTTTATATTCAGAAAGTTTATTAGAAATTTCTTCATCAGCTGTTCCAATTATTTGAGCAGCTAAAATACCAGCATTTTTACCGCCTGATTTACCAACAGCTACAGTTGCAACAGGGATGCCTGAAGGCATTTGAACTATTGAAAGTAAAGAGTCCATTCCATTAAAACTACTCGTAAAAATAGGAATCCCAATAACAGGTAAAGTTGTATGAGCAGCTATAACGCCAGGCAGATGAGCAGCACCACCAGCTCCAGCAATAATTGCTTTAAATCCTTTATTCTTAGCTGTTGAAGCTAAATCTACAACAACATCAGGTGCTCTATGAGCTGATGCAACTAGATACTCAGTATCTATTCCAAATTCGTTAAGAATTTCTTTTGCAGGTAACATTTGTTCGTGATCTGAAGCAGATCCCATAATTATTAATACTTTGTTCATAATTTCATCTTAATTTTTAATTATTATAAATTATAATTTTTGTTTTTCAAATATTTTTTGATAATAATTTGAAATTTTTATTAATTCATTATGAGTTCCTGAACTAACAATTTTACCTTCTTTTAGAACGTATATTATATCAGCATTTTTAATAGCACTTAATCTATGGCTAATGATTAATGTAGTCTTGTTTTTCATAATTTCTTGAATCATTAAATTTATTTCATTTTCATCAATAGAATCAATTGCAGATGTAGCTTCATCTAATATTAAAAAAGAAGGGTTTTTAATGATTGCTCTTGCTATTGCAAGTCTTTGTTTTTGGCCACCGCTTAATAATTTACCTTTTTCACCGCACAGAGTCTCAAATTTTTCTGGTAGCTTTTTAATAGTCTCATATATTCTTGCTTTTTTACAAACACTGATTAATTTTTCAATATTTATTTGATCATCATTTATTCCATAGCATATATTATTTTTAATTGTGTCTGAAAATAATGTTGGATCTTGAGGTATGTAACCAATATTAAGAAGGAGTTCATTTATATTTTCATTTTGATTATTTATTTTTATATCCCCTGTTGTTGGAGAGAGCAGTCCTAAGATTAAATTTATTAAAGTAGTTTTTCCTGAGCCTGATTCGCCAACTAAACCTATTATTTTACCATGTTCAATTTTAATATTAATATCATTTAAAATCATCTTATCTTTATTATAAGCAAAAGATAAGTTTTTAATTTCTAAATTGATTTGATCTATTTTTTTATTTGAAAGCATTAACTGATTATTATTATTAAGATTATTAATCCTATCAATGGAAGAAAAGATATTAAAAAAGTCTGATAAGTTATACATCAATAAAGTTAAGCTTATCCCCAGTGAAATGGAGTAAAGTATATATGCAGTGAGCTCTCCTTTATCTAATCCGTGCCAATCTGCATATTTATAAGTAATAAATAAAATGCTTATTAAAGAAATATTAATTAAAAAACTAAAGATACTTTGAAAACTAGAACTAATAACTTGTCTTTGTTCTGTTAATGTTGACTTCTTATTTATTAGAGTATCAAAATTTTTAATTTCTTTATTTTCTTGTTTGAAAATAAATACAGTTCTAATATTAGATATTTTTTCAAAAAGAAAAGAATTTATCTCATCTTTAGAGTTGTTTAATTTTTTAGAAAGTTTTTTAAGTTTTCTTGCAAAAAAAGTTCCGATTAATGCATAAATAGGAATAATTACTAATATTATCGAGCTAATTTTCCAAGAAAGGTATATCATAATTAAAATACAGCCAATTGATTGAATACTGTATCTTATAATTATTGATAAATTACTTTTAAAAAAATCATGAATTTTATAGATATCATTTGTAAAGTTATTTACTAGTGATCCTGATTCTTTATTAAAGAAGTAATTATAATCTTCTTTAATTATATTTTTAAAAGTTTTTTGATTTAATTCATCTGTAATATTTTTTGCTAAAATACCAAAACTGAAACTTCTAAAATAAATAGTTATTGCTTGAAAAAGAAGGATAAATAAAATTAACAATATTGGAATATCTTGAAGACTTTGTTGGTCTAAGTTGTTTATTAATTCTTTTATAAAATATGGAATTGCTAAATTTGCAACTGTTGATAGTAATAAGGAGATTATAGAAATATAAAATAATTTCTTATTTGATTTTATTAATTTTTTAATTTCATTTATATATTTCACTTTAAATTATAATAATTCTAATATGGATAAAATCAATAGTTTTTAATTTTTATTGACAATATCTGATAGGATCAGGGATATTGCTTTGAATTGTGTTTAATTCTTGCATTAATTTTTTAGATTGTTTCTTAAATTTCTTGATTTTCTTATGTTTTTTATTCTCACATTTTTTAAATACATTGTTTATGATTCTTTTTTGCTTTTTCATTGCTTTATAATTTTCATCAAATAAAGTTGAGTTTTCAACTAATGGACAGCTGTTGTATGCATCAGAACACGGATTATGTGTTTCAGGTAACTTCCAAGCATTAGTCCAAATGGTTTCATATAGTTTTTCTGATTGTTTAATTATTCTTTTTTTCTGTTTAACTGTAATCTTAGGACATATTCCTTGTTTAGAAAAATTTACTCTTGTTCTTAAAGATTTTTTTACAATTGTAAATATTTTATTACCGATTTGATCCAAATCAAAGCTAGATGGTTTAATATTTTTAACAGCGCATTCAAGAGGTGATTCTCTAAAGTCTGCAAAACCTGAGTTATCGCCATCATAAGATCCGTCTAACTCAGGGTTAAACTGAGGATCAAAAGCATCATCTAATCCATTACAGTTCATATCCATTTCCATTAGTGGAAGATAGTCTGTTATGTTTTGGTCTTCAATTAAATCATCAATTCCATCGTTGTCTGAATCTAAATCTAAGTAATCAGGAACGCCATCTCCATCAAAATCAACTGGAATTAATCCTGAACCAAAAGCATCATCTAGTCCATCATTATTTGAGTCATTTAATGATATTAGAATTACAGAACCAATCTGGGCTTCATATAAATCAGAAATCCCATCATTATCTGAATCTAAATCCATAGAATTAATTATCCCATCATTATCACTATCAAGATTACCCTCTATTGTATCAAGTATCCCATCATTATCATCATCAAGGTCAATAGAGTCTATAATTCCATCTTTATCCTTATCGTTTCCATAACAACTATTTTCTTTTCCGATATAATGACTTAAATCCGTTTTTGTAAATGTTTTTCCTGACCTATCAATTGCATTTAGTGTACCAATATTCATATATGGATTTCCAGATCCAGCGATACCTGCTGCTGTATATTCCCAAGTTTCTCCTGGCTCTAATTCATTTATAATTCCAGAATCATTATTAGGTCCAGATATTGTTAAGCTCAGGTCTGAGTCAGTAACTGTAATATCGGATATCAGAAATGAAATGTTACTTGAGATAGGATTTGAAATTTTATAAGTCCAAGTTATAGGGTCCCCAATATTAATTGAAGGAACATTTAAGCCTGTTGGGCTATCAGCATCAAACCCATTTGTATCTTTTTCAATTTCTATATCTGTTTCTGTTCCAAAATAATGAGAGATATCAGAGTGGTTATCAGTTGTCGGTATTGGGTCATTATTTGGATCTTCAGCTGTAATAAGAACTGTATTCATATATTGTCCCGCTATTGCAGTTCCAGTTGCTGTAATAATCCAAGTTTCTCCTACATCTAAAATTCCATCATTATTTATATCCCCAGTAATTGAACCAATAACAGGAATTGGAACAATCCCTATATCTGAATCAGTAATTACAATATCGTTAAGATTAGTATTTCCAAGATTTGTCAATTCATAGCTCCAAGTAACCGTTGAGCCAGTTGTTAAATATGGACCAGGCGCTGTGTCAGCGTCAATGTTATTAGTTTTTTTCTGTACTTCAAATTTTGGAGTTTGACCAAAGTAGTGAGAGTCATCAGAGTGAGCCGGGTCAGTAGGAACGCTATCATCATTTGGATCTTTGGCTGTTACAACAGCAGTATTCATATATTGACCAAGAGTTGCAGAACCAGTTGCTGTAATAATCCAAGTTTCTCCTATATCTAAAATTCCATCTGCGTCAGTATCTCCAACAATTGAGCCTACTGCAGGAATTGCAACAACTCCAATATCAGAATCAGTAATTATAATATCATTAAAATCAACGTTACCTGTATTTTCAATTTCATAGCTCCAAGTAACAGTATCTCCAACATTTACAATTGGTCCAGTTGGAAGATCAGCATCAATGTTATTAGTTTTTTTCTGTACTTCAAATTTTGGAGTTTGACCAAAGTAATGAGAGTCATCAGAATGAGCCGGGTCAGTTGGAACGCTATCATCATTTGGATCTTTGGCTGTTACAACAGCAGTATTCATATATTGACCAAGAGTTGCAGAACCAGTTGCTGTAATAATCCAAGTTTCTCCTATATCTAAAATTCCATCTGCGTCAGTATCTCCAACAATTGAGCCTACTGCAGGAATTGCAACAACTCCAATATCAGAATCAGTAATTATAATATCATTAAAATCAACGTTACCTGTATTTTCAATTTCATAGCTCCAAGTAACAGTATCTCCAACATTTACAATTGGTCCAGTTGGAAGATCAGCATCAATGTTATTTGTTTTTTTCTGCACTTCAAATTTTGGAGTACCTGCAATATAATGTGATAAATCCATATCCATATACTCTTTATCGCATTGATCTTTTACAGTTAAGGTTCCTTTATTTTTATATTGACCAATAACAGCAGTCCCAGAGTATTGAAAAATAAATTTTTCACCTGGCCTTATCCACCATTTTTCTCCAGCATCAACTATTGCATTATTATTATAATCACCATTTATTCCAGTGGTTGGGGATAGTAAGGTAGCTCCTGTTAATAGTCCTGTTGTTGAGTTAAAAATATCACCGATTTGATCATCATTTATAATAAATTCTTTTAGTGCAACATTACCTAAATTTTCTATTTCATAAGTCCAAGTAACAGTACTTCCAACTGACACAACGGGACCTGTAACTGTATCAGCATCAGATCCGTTAGTAGCTTTTTCAATATCTACTTTTGGTTTAAAAGTTTCAACATCTACTCCCCAGGTTCTACTTGCTGCTGTTGATGTAATATGTGAAATATTTCCAGCACCAGAAGCATTCATTGTTAAGGTTCTATTATTTCCATAATCATTTACATATAAAGTTCCGTTATGGTAATCAATTCCTGTTAAAAAGTTAAAGACTGGAACTCCAGCATCTCGAGGTGATGCTGTATTAAATAAATCTAAATTAGCAGCTGTTCCATCTAAGTTTGCAACTCCAACTTTATCAGCTGCAGAGTCTGCCCAGTAAATTTTATTATTTGGAACATCAAGTGTTATTCCATATGGCCTAGTTAATTGAACTATTTGAGTAGCTCCAGTTAGCCCGGTACAACCTGCATTAACTTGTGCTCTCCATATTCCTCTTGATGCCGCAGTTCCATTAGCATAAGCCCAGTAAATATAATTATTAATTGGATCATATTCAACATCTGCAACAGTTCCAGATGTAAATAAATTTGTAACAGTTCCTAAACCATCTAGACTTGCGCAGGATAATGAGTTACCTGTCCAATTTCCCCAAAAAATCCTATTATTTACTGTGTCAATATCAACACCAAAAGGTCTGTTTCCTCCAGTTGAATAAAGGGTTGTAGCTTCACTACCATCAAGCCTAGCTCTCATTATTTCATTTGATGAAAAACCAGTATAATATATATATCCATTTTCTAAATCTACTTCTACATCAAGTAGCCCTGAAGCAGAGCCAGTTTCTATATTTTCAACATTACTACCATCAATATCTGCTTTAAAGTTTCTATTTCCAGGATATTCTGTCCAGTAAATTTTATCTTGAGCATATAGATTACAACTTAATAAAATAAGTAATGAAATTAATATTTTTTTTAAGTGCTGTGACATTTTTGTTAATCAAACGTTTCTATAGTTTGTTATCGACAAAAATGAATTTAATAATTAGTTTTTTGCTATTAATTAATAAAAGATTCTAGCTCTTGATAGTTAGGTTCATTTGTAACCTCTTTAACATACTGAATATATTTAATATGTTGGTCTTTGCCAATAATAAGCACTGATCGAGTTAAAAGACCTAAGTTGCTCAATTCAAAGCCTAAATCATTAGTAAAGTTTTTATATTTATAATCTGATAAGAAATTCATATTAGAATTATTAGCTTCGCACCATCTACTTGCTGCAAATGGAAGGTCTAAACTAACGGTGATAAATTTATAGTCTTTATATTTAGCTGATAATTTTGTTAATTCAATACTTTGTTTTGCACAAACTCCAGTATCAATACTAGGGATAGTTGATATTACTAGTGGTTTATCTAAAAGAGTTTCTAAGGAAACCTCTTCTAAAGAACTATTTACTAGTGTAAAAGTATTAATTTTTTCGTTAATATTTAAAAATTTCTTAATATTAACCTCATTTCCTTTAAATTCTATTTTCAAACTCATAATTTTATGTTTAATTTTTTATAACGTAATTTAAAAGAAGAAAATTGTCAAAAAGAATATTAAATAAAGAAAAAGCTGGAATAGGATTTAAAAGTTTAATTTTTTTATTATTTTTATTTTCATTTATATTGAGTTCATTATATTTTTATAGCTTTAAGGTGAAGGATGTAAATCTTAAAATTATTCAAAATAAAAAAAATATTCAAAATAAATCCAATATGGAAAGTAGCATTAAATATCCGAGTTTAGTTTATGATTTTGATTTAAAGTTTTTAGGAAAAGAATCTTTAGTGAAATTAAAATTTGTTGAGGAATATTTAAATAAAAAAAATCCTTTGCTTAATTCAAAAGAGTTATCAGAAATTATTATAGTTGAATCATTTAATAGAAATGTTGATATAAATTTAGTTTTAGCATTAATTGAAAAAGAAAGTAATTTTATTCTTAACTCTAAAAATAAGTTAATAAATTATTTTTCTATTAGACCTTCAAATAGTAATACAAATGAAAATTTAAAAAACACTATTCAAGATCTTGCAAATTCTATTAAGACTTATCAAACTTTAGATAATGCAGTCATTAATTTTAGGTTTGGTCAAAATAATAATAATTTAAATAAAGAACATATCGTTTATTTGAAATCTTTAAAGTTGTTAGTGAAAAAACAAGAAATAGCTTTAAGTAAGTTTTTAGGTCTTATTCAAGAAAAAGATTCTTTAGATTGGAAGTTTAAGAGTTAACTTTTTTTACAATTAATATACTAATTAAATATAAGATAATCATAGGAACAGCTAGTAAAAACTGACTTATTACATCCGGAGGTGTTAGGATAGCTGATAAGATAAAAATAAAAACAATAATCCATCTAAAATATTTTTTCATTATAGAAGAGTTGATTATTTTAAACTTTCCAAGGAAAAAAGAAATAATAGGTATTTGAAAAATAATAGCAAAAGCTAGTGAGGTTTTTAAAACTAAAGAAAACAAATTATTTATTTTGATAGTAGGGGTTAGGTTTAAACTCTGATACTGTGCAAAAAAGAAACTTAATGAAATGGGTAGTACTATTTTATAACAAAATAAAATACCTAAAATAAATAATATTGATGTACATAAAATAAATGGAAATAAATATTTCTTTTCTTCTTTGTGTAGGCCAGGTTCTATAAATTTCCAAACTTGAAAAAAGCAAAGAGGTGAGCTTAATAATAATCCAAAAAAAATACTAATTTTAATTTTAAGAAAAAAAGCTTCTTGAGGAGAAGTCCCAATTAAAGTCTGGTCTTTGAAATTAGAAAAATATAAGTCTGAAAAAATAGGGAAAAGATCTTTGATGAAAGTTAAAGAGATAATACTAAATACAAATATTGTTAAAAAAATATAAATTAATCTTTTTCTTAATTCATGTAAATGATCTAAGAACTCCATTTTATTCTTCTTCATCTTTAATAATAGTTTTTGTAGTTACTTTTTTTAAATTAGTTTTTTTTCTTAACTCACGGTTTTCTTCTTTATCAAAGTTAGTTAATTCAGTTTTAAGTTCATCAAAATCTTTTTTTACATCTTCTATTGGTTCATATAGTGAATTATAAATCTCTTTTTTAGCATTATCAGAGGTATTTTTAACTTTATGAAGTAATTTAGCTAAATCTTTAGCCATTTCTGGTAATTTTTCAGGACCAAAAATTAATAATAATATGGTGAATATGACCGTTATTTCTAAAAAACTGATTCCAAACATTGTAAATATTACATAAAAAACTAAATTATAGTGTATTGTATAACAAATTTGATACTATTACTATTACATAACATCAAATAAGACGATATGATATTTGTAAGGTAAGAAATGACTGAAAAGAATAAAAAGAAAAATATAGATAGAAGAAGTTTTCTAAATACATTAGGAGCAAGTGCTATAACTTTAGCAGGTGCTGGTTTGTTATCTAAATCTACAGAATCTAAAGCTCAAGAAGTACCTGTTTTTGATGATAGGGTGGAAAGAGGGCATATATTAAGAGATAGATCTGCAGCTAGAGCTTACAGAATCAAATGGAATCATTATCCTAATAATAGAGAAGAGAAAGATTATCCATATATTGCTAATTACACTAAAGGTCTTCCGCACGATACAACTTTAGGTGAAGTGATCCCTTCAGATTATAAAAAATATTTAAAAGCTTTAAAAACAGCTAACTTTAAAATTTTAGAAAATATTAATGTTGGTATTAGAGGACTTAAAAATCCACAATCTGGATTAGCTTTTGATTTAGAAGGTCCAGATCCTCAACAACTTAGAATGAGAGTTGCCCCTAGGATTGATAGACCTCAAAATTCTGCTGAAATGGTTGAACTTTATTGGATGTCACATCTTAGGGACGTTCAATTTACAAGTTATAATACAGATCCTTTAGCTTCTGCTGCTTGTGCTGATTTAAATACTATGTCTGATTTTAGAGGACCTAAAGTTGGAGGCCTAGTTACTCCTCAAACTTTGTTTAAAGGAAATGCTTTTGGTTGTACAACAGGACCACATGTTTCTCAGTATTTATTAAGAAATGTATCATATGGTTCTTTAGATGTGACTCAAAAGCAAAGAAGATTTACAACTGGTATTGATTATATGACTAATTTTTCAGATTGGTTATTTGTTCAAAATGGTCAAAAGTATCCAACTGATCAACCTTGGGATCCAACAAAAAGATATATTCAAACAGGAAGAGATTTAGCTTCATATGTTTACCAAGATGTATTATTTCAAGCTTATTTTAATGCTTGTTTAATTATGCTTGATGATGATGTTTTATTTGATAATGGAAATCCTTATCATTCTTTAGTTTCGACTTGTCCTTTTGCTACATTTGGGCCAGCTCATGTTCAAACTTTAGTTGCTGAAGTTGCTAATAGGGCAGTAAAGGCTGTGTTTTTTCAAAAATGGTTTGTTCACAGAAGAGCAAGACCAGAAGAATTTGGTGGAAGAGTTAATGCTCATGTTAATGGATCTGCAAATTATCCAATTGATTCAGAAGTTTTAAATTCACAAGCACTTATCCAAAATTTTAGTTTACATGGAAACTACTTTTTACCTCAAGCGTTTAGAATTGGTTCACCAACTCACCCAGCTTATGGCGCAGGACATGCTGCAGTTGCAGGAGCTTGCGTGACGATTTTAAAAGCTTTCTTTAATGAGAGTTTTCCTATTTTTAATCCTGTAGTTCCTGATGCAACAGGCAATACATTAGTTCCATATACTGGTTCTGGTGCTGGAAGTATGACAGTTGGTGGTGAACTTAATAAGCTTGCAGCTAATATTTCAATTGGAAGAAACTTTGCTGGGATTCATTGGAGAACAGATTTTTCTGAAGCAGCAAAACTTGGGGAAAGGGTAGCAATAAGATTACTTATACAGCAAGCTAGAACTTACCCTGAAAAACATAAATTTCATTTAACTAAGTTTAATGGGAAAAAAGTAACTATCAATGGAAGAGGTTATATAAAGGTTTAATTTAATTTTTTGGAGATAAAAATGAAAACAATGAAAACATTAAAAAAAATATCATTAATATTATTAATGATTATGGTTAGCATCCCTACATTTGCTTGTGATATTGATGGTGATGGAATAGATGATCCTACATCTGTAGATATGTCTACTGGTTCTTGGGTCTGGTCTTCTTATTTGTCAAGCACATCGAGTGTAGTAACTAAATCTGGTTTAGGGATGGCTGGTTCATTTCCTGTAGCTGGTAAGTATTTTAACTCAACACAAGATGTATTTGGAGTTGTTAATGCCAATGCTTTTTGGAGCTTTGTTCAACCTACAACACCCGTTCCTTCTGGTTCAATTTATACTTTAGGGTTTCCTTATGGAAGAGTTGATGCAAACTATTTAGGTGGTAGAGATTACGATGGTGATGGGATTGATGATGCAACTAAATTTATTAATAGATGTAATAAATTAAAAAGGAGTTGTTATTCAAAAAGAACTCGTCCAAATGTTTTATTAAATATTGTATCTGGTGGAGTTCCATTTTCAAATTTAGGTGGAACATTTAGTGCAGGATTTTTTGGTTCTGGTTTAGCCCCAATTATGTCTGCTGATATTGATAACGATGGTGATGATGATATTTGCTGGGCTAAAGATAATATTAACAAGCCTAAAACATTTAAATTAATTTGTAAGGATGTTTTATCTGATTCAAAAATATTTTCTAGAAAAATTGGTAGATTGTTTTCTAAGGTATATTCATTAGAAATTAATGGTGCTGGTGATTTCTTTTTTAGTTATAAAAAAAGAAATGCATTTGGTGATACCAAAATATTTTTATATGACACTGTTGGAAATAAATCAGTTCATTTTATTCCAGTTCAAGGTGATATCGTTACTGGTGATTACTTAGGAACAGGTAGTGAGCAAATAGGTATTGCAACAGGTGGTACATTGACTATCTTTGATCCAATTACTCAAGCATTAGCTGGGTCACTTCCAATGCCTGCAGGTACTCCAATTGATTGTAGTAATACATTAAATGGGCCTTCAGAAGCAAAAACATATACAAGTAGAAATATTTGTAAAGCTAAAGGTTGTTAATTTTTAACATTTAGTTCTTAAAAAGAGTATTAGGTTTTTCCTAATACTCTTTTTTATTATTCAGGTTTAAAGAAATTAACAGTTCCTAGGGTAATAACTTTGAGCTATTTAGAAGTAGTTTCAAACTATATTTTTTCTATTTTTAATATTAGTAGAGGTTCTAGCTTTTAAAATAATTATTGGTGAGATTTTAATTATTGGACCCAATTTATATTTTCAATTTCAAAAAGAAAATCGAAAAATAAAATTGGCGGAGCTGACGGGATTTGAACCCGCGACCTCTCGCGTGACAGGCGAGCGCTCTAACCAGCTGAGCTACAACTCCATAAGTCAATAAATTACTTTAAAATCTGATAATATGCAAGATATTAAAACTTAATTTTTGATATTTTTAACTAATTCTAATAATTGTTCTTTATTATTTAATTCAGGATTATCTAAAACAATTTCCTTTAATTTATTTAAAATAATACCTATTTTCTTACCCTCTAGGATGCCTAAGTTTATCAAATCGTGTCCTGAAATAGCTAAAGTATTAAAATCTTTATCAGCTTGTTTTTGTTTCTCAACTGTTAGTAGTTCTAAAAAACTATTTAATCTATCGTTAAATTCTTCTTCATTCATTGTAGGCGTTTTATCTGCCTTTTTAAGCTCAATCCAATTATCAAACTGATCACCTAAGTCTCTAATTAATCTTCTAATACCAGCAGGTCCGCAATCTAAAGGGCGCATATGATATCTAATTAGAAGGCAAGTATTGTTTATTTCTTTTTTAGAGAACTTTAATCTTCTTAAGATCTTTCTAGTAATCTTTTCCCCAATATATTCATGATTAAAAAAATGTCTTCTTTTATCAATCCCAACAGAAAATGATTGAGGTTTCCCAATATCATGAAAAAGGGCTGCTATTCTAACAGTTAAATCTTTTTTAGTATTAGAAGTAACTGATAATAAATGTTCAAAAACATCTTCTGTGTGGTATTCATTTTGTTCAAAATTAAAAGTTTCTATAAATTCAGGTATGAGCAGATCTAATATTTTTAAATCTTTCATAAGATGAAAAGCCTCTTTAATATTATCATTTAATAATAATTTTTCTAATTCAGATTTGATTCGTTCAACTGAAACATCCTTTAACAAGTGGACATTGTTTTTAGCTGAAATTAATGTTTTTTCTTCAATCGTCCTATTTTGCGCGGGGCCAAAACGAATCATTCTTAAAATTCTTAGCGGGTCTTCTTTGAATATTATATTTGGATCATTGCTAGTTTTTAAAATTTTATTTTCTAAATCTTTTAATCCATCAAGAGGGTCAATAATTTTGTTCTCTGTTAAGGAATAGGCTAAAGAATTAATAGTAAAGTCTCTTGCAATTAAGTCGTCAATTATATTATTTGAAAATTCTTTAGAGTTTAGTTTTCTAAATGTAGTAATTTCTATTTGAACTTTATCAATAACGCATATAATAGTTCCAAATCTTTTTCCGCAGTCAAAACTTGTAATATTATGAGAAGATAAAATTTGTTTTACTATTTCTGGGTTGATAGAAATGGCTAAATCTAAGTCTGAGTCATAATTATTTAAGAAAAACTCTCTAACTGTACCTCCTACAAGATATAACTTGGCTTTATTATTAAATATTAATGTTATTTTATTTAATATATCTATGTACTTAAGTTCATTAATCTCAAAATTCATAAAATATAGTATCATTTATAATACTTACAGTGAATTACTTGACACTTTAATAAAAAATAATTATCTTAATCATTCTAATAATTTAGGGCTAGTAGCTCAGCTGGTTAGAGTGCACGCCTGATAAGCGTGAGGTCGGAAGTTCAAGTCTTCCCTAGCCCACCAACTTTATATTATTAGTGTCCTTTTTGGGGCTGTAGCTCAATTGGTAGAGCACTAGCTTTGCAAGCTAGGGGTCAGGGGTTCGATCCCCCTCAGCTCCATTTTCTTATTTATTTTTATGAATGAAGTGGAATTTAAAATAAAAACTTTAGATAAAAAAATTATCTATGGAATTTTAAATGAAAAAACTAAAAATAATAAACTTGTAATTTTAAGCCTCGGCTTTACAAGCTATATGTTCGATTCTATTTATAAAAGCTCAGTTGATAGTTTTTGTAATAATAAATTTTCTACTTTTAGATTTAATTTTTTTGATTATCGACTTAATGCAAGAAGGTTACATCATACAAGTATGCTCACGCATTAAAATGATTTAAATCAAGTAATAAAGTTTTTTAAGAAAAAGTATAAAGAAATTTATTTAATTGGACATTCTTTAGGAGGTCCGGTTATTTTATTGTCTGATTTATCGTTTATTAAAAAAATTTCTTTATGGGATCCAACTTCTTTAGATTGTTTTACTAAAGACGAAAATTGGCCATATCCAGTAATAAAAAATAAATTATTAATTGGGGATTGGAATAAGCAGGTAGTCTTAAGTAAGAAATTAGTTAATTGTACGCAAAATTCAGATAAAAAGATTTTAAAAAATATAAATAAATTTGATATTCCTATTCAGATTATTTCTGCTGGTAAAGGTGTTTTAATTGAAGGGGCTAAGGAGTATTCAGAAAAAATAAATTCTAAAGTTTCATTAAGTATTCTTAAAGATGCTGGGCATTGTTTTACAGAATATGGCCAAGAATTAAAGTTATATAAAAAAAATATAAATTGGTTTCTAGGATAAGTTAAGAAAGATCTTTAAAAAGCAATTGTTTGCCAATCATTTTCTGGAAAATTAATTTCATCAAATAGAACAAGTTTGTTTAAAGATATTTTATAAATAAAATGACTTTCAAACATTTTTTCAGAATCTTGAAACCTTAATAAATAACTTTTCTTATATTTTTCAAAGTTTACATCTCTAAGTTTAATTTCAAGACATTCTCCTGAAACTTGAATACCTCTACAAGGCATATTAAAAAGATTTTTATGTTCAATACAAAAACAAGCTGATATATTTTTATTTTTCTTTAATATCATTACTATGTTTTCTAGTAGGTCTTGAAATGAAAAAAATTTCTAAGTCTTTATTAAAACAGAAATAAACAGTAGCAGACCAGGGTTTGTTATCTGATGCAGTTGCAATTTGCATTGTATTAATATTTTTTAAATATTCTAAAGTAATCTTTTTAGCATTTTTTATATTTATAACCTAACTATTTTGTATAAGTAACTGTGAAATTAAAAATAGTTCTTAAATAACTATTGATTACTCAAAGTCCAAATCCCAATCTTCATCATCGCTACTAAAACCTTTTTCTCTTCTTTCAAGTTCTTCTTTAGCTTCAACAGTATACTGAGCAACAGGTCTAGCAAAAAGTCTTTTAACAGGTATTGGCTCGCCAGTTAATTCACAGATTCCATATGAGTCATCGTTAAATTTTTCTAACGAATAGTTGATCTTAGATAAAAGTTTTTTCTCTCTTGTTCCTAGTTTAGTTAAAGCTGCTTGAGAAATTTCCATATTAGCAATATCAGCTTCATCGCCAGATGTATTATTACCACTAAGAGAAGCAGATTGTTCGATCTTTCCAAGATGTTCTAGGATTGTCTTTCTTTGATCAAGTAATTGTTTTTTAAGTTTTTCTAATTCTTTTTTCTTTATATGTTTCATTTTATTAATCTATTTAGATTTTGATTGTTAAGATTACTATATTTTACTATATTAACAAGATTATTGGTTTTTATTTTTATAACTTGTTGAAAATAATGATTTTATTTATTAGCCTATAAATTAATGAACATATTTTACATTGATCCATTTTTATCATCATCTCACGGTCAATGGTTTAAAGGGTTTAAGAAATACTCATCTCATAAAATAGAATTGGATTCTGAAAACCCAGAGTTTTGGAAAAACAAGTTATTGTTTTCAGCCTTTAATTATTTTGACAAAGATTTATCTGCCTATAAACATATTTTGTTAAGTAGCATGATAGATGCTTCGTTATTTAAATCTATTTTCCCAGATAAATATATTTCTACTTATATGCATGAAAATCAAATTTCTTATCCTGAAAATAAAAAAAGAAATTTAAATAACTCTAACTCTAATAAGATCTTTTCTAGAATTAATATTGCCAGTCTTTTAGCTTCTGATAAAGTTTTTTTTAATTCATATTATCATCAAAGGGTTTTTCTATCCTCATCCAGAAAGTTTTTAAAAGATAATAATGTAAGAAATATTGATACTATTTTAAATTCTATAGAAAAGAAAAGTACTGTTTTATACATTGGAATAGATTTTAAAAATATATCTAATTATAAGCCTAATCAAAGAATTCTTAATTTTAAGGATAATCTAAAAGATTATAAAATTCTTTTATGGAATCATCGGCTTGATTTTGATAAAAACCCTGAACAGTTTTTTTTACTTTGTAGAAAAATGGTACAGATGAATTTAAAATTTAAAATAATAGTCCTTGGCGAAGACTTGGGAACTGAGTATCCAGAAAGTAAAAAGTTTAAAAAAGAATTTAAAGATAATATTTTACATTGGGGGTATGAGAAAGATAAAAATAATTATTATTCTTGGCTTAGTATATCTGATATCTTGCCAGTCACTTCAAATCAAGAGTTCTTTGGTATATCTGTAGTAGAAGCAATTCTTTTAGGGGTAACTCCTTTACTGCCCTCAAGGCTTTCTTATCCTGAACTAATTCCTATTGAATTACATTCAGAATTTTTATATTCTACATTTAATTCACTACTTGATAAAACAGTTAATTTTGATTACTCAAAGGAAAATCTTAAAATTACTCAAAAGTATTTAAAAAAATTCTTTTGGAAGAATTTAATAGATCTGTATGACTCACAATTTGAATAAGTTAGTAATATTAACAATTTAAGTATTAAGTTTTTTATATAAAAATTAGACTAAGAATTAATTATGAGTTAATTTATAATTAGTTTTAGGGCAGTTCAATTATGAAATATATTATTAACACATTGTTATTTTTCTCAATCTTTTTATTATCTTCTTGCAATACGGTATCAGAATTGGAAGCAGAGTCTAAAGAAGAGGTTAAAGTTAAAAATCAAAAAGCAAGTTTAGATATACAAAATCTTGATAATTCTGAAGAAAAAACAGAAAAAGGTGTTTGCTACGCATATTCTTATTTAAATAATAAATATAATAAAAAACAAGAAAAGTACTTAGCTAAAGATAGTTCTACATCTTATAAGGTGAACGAGAATCAATTCGAAACTACTCTGTTAAAGAAAATGACAAAACCTGAAGATAAGATTTTAACTCAAATTTCTGCAGTATTTGAAGATGTGAGCAAAGAGATCGAAACAGAGCAAAGTTATACAAAATTAAAAATTAAAAATATAGTATTTAAAAATGTTAAAGATCAATGGAAATCTCAAGAATCTTATGAGAACTATGAATTAATTCCAGCTACTTTTAAGAATGTGGATCATAAAATATTAATTAAGGAGGCTTATCAAAAATTAGAAGTAATACCGCCAACTTTTTCTTATGTTGATGAAAAAATATTAATTAAAGATGGATATTTAAAACTAAATCCTACTCAAACAAGTTATGATTCTAAAACTATTAAAATAGAAGTTCAGCCTGAATACGAAAAAATAGAAGTTATACAGCCTATATATAAAACAGTGATAGAAAAAATTGTTATTAAAGATGCTGCGCAAAGATGGAAAACGTCTCCAGTTAGGAATTGTAAATCAACAGAGCCTGAAGACTGTGTTAGAAGATGTTTAATTAATATGCCTGCTGTAACCAAAGATATAAAAAAACAAATGATTGATCAGCAAGCAAGTGTTAAAAGAACTATCGTACCTGCTAAATATAAAGAGGTATTAGTTAAAGAAATAGTGGAGAGTCCAAAAGTTTTAGAAGAAAAGATAAGCCCAGAGTTTTATAGTTATACTAAAAAAATAATAAAAACTCCAAGCTCAATAAAGAAAATAGATATAAAACCTATTTATCAGGATGTTGTTATGAAAGTAATTGATAAGCCAGCAGAAGTTAAAAAGTTTATAGAGCCAGCTGTATTTAATGAATATGAAAAACAAGTTGTTGATCAAATTGAAACAGTAGTTGAAGAACAGGTTCCTTCAAAAATTGAAAATGTAATTTATAAAAGAAAAACTATAAATTCAAATATTAAAGAAGAATTAATTCCTGCTGTTCAAGTAGAAATTGAACAAAAGAAATTAACCACTCCAAGTTCAACTAATGTTGTTCAAATTCAACCTGAGTTTATTACATATAATAAAGATGAGCTTGATCCAATTTCATTAACTTCTGTAAAGACAGAAGTGCTATGTAATAGTAAGATTAATTCTGATATTACAAATCAAATAGATACAAAGTTATCTCAGCTTGGTTATAAGACTGGAGGTGATCTGAATATTAATAGAAACTTAGGAGATAAAACAATTGAAGCTTTAAATAAGTTCCAATCTGAAAATAATCTACCTGTTGGTCAAGTAAGCCTAGAGTCTTTAAATTTATTAGGAGTTAAGTATGAATAGTTTTATTAAAACACTAGTTAGTTTTATAATTATATTAAATGTATCTGCAGAAGTTGTAGTTTTAGATGTTTCAGATAAAGGAACAGGTAAATCTATAAATAAGTTCTCTTTATCAATTTATGAAAAGGGTAAATTGATTAAAACAGAAGATGTGCTTTCTAACGTTCATCAGTTTGATGCTAATAAAGGAAGTTATTTAATAATTAGTTCTGAAAATTACTTAGAGGAAAGAGTTTCATATAATGGAAAAGATAAAATATCTGTAACTCTTGGCAAGGACAGTGCTCCTTTAAAGTTAAAAGGCACAATTATTGATAGAGATTCTTTTGAGCCTGCAAAAAACATTGATATTAAATTAATTAACAAAATGACGGGTGAAGAAATTAGTTCTCAAACATCTAACAAGGGTGATTTTTATTTTGAAGCAAGAAGTGGTTATGATTATGATATTGAAATGAGAAGCAAAAATTATCTAAAAAAATATGCTTCAATAGAATCTTGTAAAACAAACTTAGATCAAGAAACAAACATTTGTTTTTCAGGTTTTAATTCAGCAGCTCAAAACAAAGATAAAAGTATTCAGGTCCAAGCGTTAGTTGATAAAATAGAAATAGGAAAGACTTTTAAAGTTGATAATATTTATTATGACTTAAATAGCGCTAAGCTTAGATTAGATTCTTACGATCAATTAAATAAGCTAGTTGCAATTCTTAAAGATAACCCTAAGATTGTATTAGAGCTTGGCTCACATGCAGATTCTAGAGGCGCTGATGAATATAACTTGGAATTATCTCAAAAAAGAGCACAATCTGCTGTTGATTATATAATTGATCAAGGGATAACTCTAGATAAGATTACTCCTAGAGGTTATGGAGAATCTAAACTTTTAAATCAATGTATTAATGATGTGTTTTGTGTTGAAAATGATCACCAAATAAACAGAAGAACAGAGTTTAAAATAATCGATATTAAGAATTAGTAACTGTTTTTAAGTTGTTGATAACTTTTTATTTTTATGTAAACTGTTTATATGAAACATATTGATGAACTAAACAGTTTATATGAAAATTCAGTTGATTCTTTAAATAATATTGAGTCAATTTCTGAACTATTAAAACTAAAATCTGAGTGTTTGGGAAAGAAAAGCCAATTTAATGAAATTTTAAAGACATTAAAAGATTTATCTCCTGAACTTAGAAAAGAAGTCGGGGCTAAAACTCAAGAAATTAAATCTCAAATAACAGAATTAATAATTAAAAAACAATCAGTTTTAGAAACTGAACAAATCAATAAAAAATTATCTTCTGATTTAATCGATTTAACTTATAAAAAAAGAACTAAATATAATAGCATCTTAGGTGGTGGGTATCATCCTTGCACAAAGTTTATCAGAAAAGTTGAAGATGTATTTATTTCAATGGGCTTTAATATCCTTTCTGGGCCTGCCGTTGAGACTGAAAAGTATAACTTTGATGCTTTAAATATTCCTGAGCTTCATCCTGCTAGAGATATGCACGATACTTTCTGGTTTTCAGATCCAAAATATTTATTAAGAACCCATACGAGCCCAGTTCAAATTAGAGCAATGGAAAAATTTAAGCCTCCTTTTAGGTTTGTTGTTCCAGGAAAAGTATTTAGAGCTGAAAGAACAGACGCTTCTCACGAATTCGCATTTCATCAATTAGAAGGAATGGTTATTGGTAAAGATATAAATATAGGAAACTTAATTTTCTGTATAGAAAGCTTTTTAAGTAAGTTATTTGAATTTGATATTAATATTAGAATACGTCCAAGTTATTTTCCATTCGTAGAGCCTGGAATTGAGTTCGATATGAGCTGTCTTATCTGTAAGGCAAAGGGGTGTTCTGTTTGTTCAAACACAGGCTGGTTAGAAGTTGGTGGTGCAGGGATAGTTCATCCTAAGGTATTAGAATATTCTGGTATTGATTATAATGAATATAGTGGTTTTGCTTTTGGTTTAGGTATAGATAGATTAATTATGCTTAAATTTGGAATAGAGGATATTAGGCATCTGCATTCTGGTAATTTAAAGTTTATTTCACAGTTTAGAGAATTTTAAAATGAATATATCAATTAATTTAATTAAAGAATTTATTAATCTACCTAAAAATAAAGATTATGGAGATGACTTAACTAAGTTTTCTTCTGAAGTAGATAGCGTTCACCAAACAAATGCTTTACTTTCTAATTTAATAATAGCTGAGATTAAAGAAATTAATAAACATCCTGATGCTGACAAATTAAGTTTAGTAATGGCAAATATCGGAGAGTTGACTGTAGAAATAGTTTGCGGTGCTGCTAATTTAGAAATTGGAATGAAAGTTCCTTATGCTGCAATTGGAACTAAGTTTTGTGATGAATTTACATTAGAAAAAAAGAAAATTAGAGGTATTTATTCAAATGGTATGCTTTGCGGTGGTAGTGAAATTGGTTTAGATGATGGAGTTGATGGACTTTTAAAACTTGATCCAAGTTTTAAAGCAGGGGATTCTTTACTAGATTGTTTAAAGCTAGAATCAGATACAATTTTAGAAGTAGATAATAAATCAATTACTAACAGGTCTGATCTTTGGGGGCATTATGGGATTGCAAGAGAATTTTCTGCTATTTATAACTTACCTTTAAATAAAGAATTTAATACTAAATGGGAAGCTAAAGTTAAAGAATTAATAGGAACTAAAGAATCTCCAATTAAGATAGAAATCCAGGCAACAAATGATTGCATTAACTATTCTGGTATTTGTATTAATAATATAAAAGTAGAAGAATCTCCAAAATGGCTTAAAACAAGGCTACAAGATTTAGGATTTAAACCTATAAATAACTTAGTTGATATTGGAAACTATGTTATGATTGAGCTTGGAAATCCTTTACATTTTTTTGACAGAGATTTAATTTCTGGAGATAAAATTTTAATTAAAGAAAATCAAAGCGATTCAAAATTTACTTGTCTTGATGACAATGAGGTGAATTTAACTAAAGATGATTTAGTGATCGCTGATTCAGAAAAGAATTTAGTTATAGCAGGAGTAATTGGCGGAAAAAATAGTTCAATAAGTGAAGATACAAAAAGTATTTTTATCGAAGTTGCAAATTTTAAAGCAGAAACAGTTAGAAAAACATCTAAAAATATTGGAATAAGAACAGAGTCAAGTTCACGTTTTGAAAAAAGAATAGACCCGGCGCTTTCTAGGATTTCTATTTTAAGAGCAGTTGAGCTAGTAAAAGAAATTTGTCCAGATGCTGAAGTAGATTTTAAAATTGAATCAGTTGGTGATATTAATGGAGTTACAATTGAGCTTAAAGTTAATAAAAATAGTTTTAAAAGATATTTAGGTATAGATTTTTCTAAAGATCAAGTTGTTGATACACTAAATTTATTAGGTTTCAGTGTGGTTGTAGAGCCTGATTTTTATAATGTAACTGTTCCAAGTTTTCGTGCTATTCGTGACTTTGAACATGAAAACGATATCGTGGAAGAAGTAGCAAGAATTTATGGCTATAATAATATCAAGCCTTTACCACTTTCAATGGATATAGAGCCTGTTAATTTAAGTCCTTTAACAGAATGTTCTAGAGTAATAACAGACTTTTTTGTTAATAGAAATTATTTTGAAATAATGAGTTATCCTTTAATCGGAGAAGATTTTTTAAATAAATTTAGCTGGGGTACTAAAAATCAAAATTTAAGTTTAACTCACCCATTATCTAAAGACAGAGATAGATTAAGGCCAGCACTTATGCCGCAATTAATTGATGTTGGTTTCCAAAATTCTAAAAATTTTGATTTATTTAATATCTTTGAAATAGGAACTGCTTTTATAGAAGATAGTAATAATTTTGTAAAAGAAGAATTGACTTTAGCTGGTTTAAGTTACAATTCAAAAGAATCTGGGATTATAGGATTAATTGATGATTTAGAGGATCTATTATCTAAGTTTAAATTAAAAGTTAAGCTAGTAGATAATGATAAAATAAAAAATCCAGTTTGTTCTAAAGATTGGGCAGGTGTTAACTCTTATCAGTTTTTAAATATTCAAATTAATGGCTCTGTTGTTGGTTCAATTTTTAGAGTTCATCCTCAATTGTTAAAATTAAATAAAGTTAAAGGTGAATTCTCAGTTTTTGAGCTAAGAATTGATACTTTGTTAAAATTTGGTTTAAAGGATTTAATAAATTATCAAGCAATTAATAATTTTCCTAGTTCTGACTTTGATTGTACTGTCGTTGTAGATAAAAATGAAAAAGCTGAAAATATTGTATCTGCAGTTTTAAAAACTAAAAATAAACATATTGTTAATTGTAGTGTAGTAACAATATTTGATATGCAAGATCAAAAAGCTGTAACATTAAAAACGGAATTTAAAGCTTTTGATAAAACTCTAGGTAGTGATTTAATTAAAAATTTAGAATCTGAAGTTATTAAAAACTTAGAAAAATCAAATTTTAATTTAAAAGCTTAATTAGGTATTTATTTTTTGATTTTTTCTAGTTTTCTCTAATGCAATTGACAAGTCTTTATCAGACCTAGAGGTATATCTCATTGTAACTCTAACATCAGAATGTCCTAAAGCTTGTGCTACAAGTCTAATATCTTTTGTTTCATTTAATAATTCGGTTGCATATGAATGTCTTAACAAATGAGGATGAAGTTTTGTGTCAATTGAAAATTCATTTACAGCTCTATAGATACTTTTTGAACCCATTTTTAATGTTTTAGGATTCGCTATTTCTGCTTTATATAAACTTATGAAAAGTGGGAGATTTTTTTTAATATTTATAGGGATATTTGTATCTAATTTTTTTAATTCTAATTCTCTTATTTCAATATAGGTGATTAATATATTTTTGATAGCTGTTGTGATATAAACATTTCTAAACTTTCTTCCTTTTGTTCTTACATTTTTAAGCCAAGAATATTCAGAATCCAATTGAGAGTATAATAAATTTTTTATTTCATCTGCTCTAATTCCTGTATCTAAGAGTAAAGAAAATATTGTAAAATTTCTAATATTTTTAAATGATTTTTTTGAGATTACTTTTTCAAATCCATTTTGTAGTATCTTGTTTATTTCATCTCGATCTAAAAAATCAGGTTTTTCAATTTTTCTTTTTGGTGCTTTAATTGAAGTAGTTGGGTTAATAAAATTTTTATTATTTTCAGAAACTGTTTTAGCAAAATGTTTAATTGTAGCAATTCTTCTAGCAACTGTTGTTGGTGCTTCTCCAAGTGAAAGTTTTTCTTCAATAAAAAGATTGATATTTTGAGGTGTAAAATCTGAGGTTAAAAGATCGTTATTTTTTTTATTAATTTGATTTGATAAAAAATGAATAAAATGCTTTAAATCAAGTTTTTTAGCTCTAGTTGTGTGGATATTAATATTTGCATAATTTTTAATATAAATATTTGCTAAATTAATTAACTTATTTTCATTATTAGAATTTTCTGGCACAATAAAATGATATCAAATTCTCAGATTATGACAATTAACTATATCCAATCTCTTTAACTGTAGCTAATACATCAGCAGTTTCAACTATCCTTAAATTATCATCCCAAGGAACTTTTACCCCTACGTGCTTTTCAATTAAAACATAAGCCCCAAGAGGAATTCCTGAAATATTTTCATTTTCTGATGTATCAATATCAATAGCACTTGCTACTTCAACAACTTTTGCAATTAAGCTTTCTGAAAGTTTATCGTTTGACCCCTCAGGTAAAAATAGTCCACCATTTGAGCGATCTTCGTTTTTTTCAATTCTTACTAAAACTCTCATTGCTAAAGGGTTAACACTTTTAAATGAGACTTTTGTATTTAAATTATTAGAATTTTTTTTCATAGTATTATAAAAATAACCTTGTTAATTACTTAATTATACAATAATTTTAAGTTAATGCTAGTTTAAGGAAAAGATATGAGTAAAACTGTTAAAATTAACTTAGAGGGAAAAGATTATGAATTTCCGTTAGTTGTTGGCTCTGAAAATGAAAAAGCGATTGATATTACTCATTTAAGAAGAGATTCAGGCTTTATAACGCTTGATTCTAGTTTTGGAAACACAGGGAGCTGTATAAGTGAAATTACTTATATTGATGGTGCTTCAGGGATATTAAGATACAGAGGGATTCCTATTGAACAATTGGCTAAACAATCTACTTTTTTAGAAACATCTTATCTTTTAATTAATGGACAGTTACCAAATCAAGATCAATTATCCACCTTTGAGTATGATATTAAAATGCACACAATGATCCATGAAGATATTAAAAGATTTTATGATGGATTCCCTAAAAGTGCACATCCTATGGCAATTTTAGCTTCTGTGGTTTGTTCATTATCTACTTTTTATCAAAATGAGTCTGGAGATAGGAATGAAATTTCTTATAATAATAGAATTAGGTTATTAGCAAAACTTCCAACAATTGCTGCTTTTGCTTACAAAAAATCTATTGGCCAACCATTTATGTATCCTGATAATTCAAAAGGTTACTGTGAGAATTTTTTAAAGATGATGTTTGGGGTTCCTACAATGGATTATGAAGTTGATCCTGAAGTTGTAAAAACTTTAGAAATGCTTTTTATAATTCACGCAGACCATGAACAGAACTGTAGTACCTCAGCTGTAAGATTGGTAAGAAGTGCTGAATCAAATCTTTATGCCTCAATTGCTTCAGGGATTTGTGCCCTTTGGGGAGCGCGTCACGGTGGAGCTAATCAAAAAGTGGTTGAAATGTTAACTAATATGATTGATAAGGGGATTACAGTTAAGCAGCTCTTAGAAGATGTTAAAAATAAAAAAGAGGGTGTCAGATTAATGGGTTTTGGGCATAGAGTTTATAAGAATTTTGATCCTCGTGCTGTGATTATTAAAAATCAATGTGATAAAATGCTTAACAAGTTGAATATTAAAGATCCGCTTTTAGATTTAGCTAGAGAGCTTGAAGAGGCTGCATTAAAAGATGAGTATTTTATTGAAAGAAAACTATATCCAAATGTAGATTTTTATAGTGGTATTCTTTATAAAGCAATGGGATTTCCTGTAACAGCTTTTACTGTTTTATTTGCTCTTGGAAGGCTTCCTGGTTGGATTGCTCAAGCTAGAGAATATGGAATGGATCCTAAAAATAAAATTGGAAGACCTAGGCAGGTTTATAATGGAAGAACTTTAACTGAGTATCAGGATATTAGTAAAAGATAGTTTTTACAAAGTTGATTCAATATAAGTACTAGATAGTTTTACAACTTGATCACAATATGGCGCCATACTGTGATGGTCTGAATAAAACACATTAAAACTTGTTGAATCTGGAAGTAGCGGCTCAGCTTGACTTTTATAAGAAACTAAAGGGTCCTCAGATGCATGGCAGATTGCAAATTTTGCATTAAGAGATCTTTTAGGTACAGGAAAAGTATGATTTTTTAAGTCAGTAACAAATTCATATGACAATTTTTTATCTCCAAAAGCTGGAAGTGTTAAGCTTCCTTCCTCTTTCCATTTAGCTAATAAGTTTGGATGATCTTTAAGAACTTTTGGGTAGTTTGATATACAAGAAATTAAAGCTAGGGTTTTAATAGTAGAGTCGGTTTGTTTACTAGTGACTTCTAAAGCTGCTGCAGAATTTATACTATTTCCGACAATACCAATATTTTTATAATTTTTATTTTTTAAATAATTAATTACAGTTTCTAAATCTTGAACTGCTTGACTAAAAGTAAAATCAAAAAAATCTCCAGAAGATAACCCAGATCCTCTATTGCTATATCTAAGTGTAGATATATTAGATTTAGTTAATTTTCTTTCAAAAGCAGATGCATATTCTGATTCTTTATCACTTCCAAGGCCGTGAGTTATGATTACAACTTTATCGCTATTTCTTGGTCTTGAAAAAGAGGCATCCAAGGATTCATTATCACTTATTGCAATAGCCACTGATTCAGAAAACATATTAAATACTTTATTCTATTTTAAATTCTTAAGCAATAATTTAAGCTTTTGAGAGAATTAAGTGAAAAAATAATAAAATATAGGTTTTATTTTCTGTTATCTACTTAATTCTTTCAAAAACCAAGCAGTCTTTAACAAGCACAATTATAAAATTTTACTAACAGCTTCCATACATCTATCAATATTTGGCCAGACAACAGCTTCTAAAGATTTAGAATATGGCATTGGTACTTCTAATGAAGAAACTACCTGAACGGGAGCATCAAGTTCATCAAATATTTCAGTGCTAATTAATTGAGCTACATAAGATCCATAACTTGCAACAGAGGTAGAATCTTGAATGATTACAGCTCTGTTAGTTTTTGCAACAGAATTAAAAATAGTCTGAGTATCAAGAGGTCTTAAAGTTCTTAAATCAACAACTTCAGCGCTCACTCCAGATTCAGCTAATTTTTCAGCAAGCTCAAGAGCAATAAAAACTGATTTTGACCAAGAAATTAAAGTAACGTCAGATCCTTCTTTCTTAACATCAGCAACTCCAATTGGAATTAAATATTCTTCTTCAGGCACGTAACCTCTTGTTGAATAAGTTTTTTCAGCTTCCATAAATATTACAGGATTATCAGACCTGATGGAACTTTTTAATAAACCTTTCATATCATAAGGAGTTGATGGAGCGATAACAGTAAGACCTGGAGTGTTAGCATAAAAACTTTCAAAAGCATTACAATGTTGAGCTCCTAGTTGATGCATAGGTCCATTTGCTCCTCTAAATACTATTGGGCAATTAATTTCTCCTGCTGACATATATTTTGCTTTTGCTGCAGTGTTTAAAATCTGATCAATCGCAATTAAAGAAAAGTTAAAAGTCATAAACTCAACAATAGGTCTTAAACCCATCATAGCAGCTCCAATACCGATCCCAGCAAAACCAGTTTCAGCAATTGGAGTATCGATTACTCTTTTATCACCAAATTCATCAAGCATACCTTTAGAACATTTATAAGCGCCATTGTATCCACCAACTTCCTCACCCATTAGTAATACATTTGGGTCAAGTCTCATTTCTTCAGACATTGCTTCTTTTAAAGCATCTCGAATCATTAAATTTCTATCATTATTTTCAGTCATCTTTTAATCCTTTTTACTTATAAACTGTGTTCAACATAATCAAAAACTTTTGATGGGTCAGGAAAAGGAGATTTTTCAGCAAATTCCAATCCATCTTGAATTTCTTTTTCAACTTCATCATCAATTTGTTTTTTTAATTCGGCATACCCCATTTCTTCAATAGTTTTTCCAAGAACCATAATTGGATCTTTATCTTTCCACTCTTGAACATCTGCTTTTGTTCTATATTTTGCAGGATCTGACATTGAATGACCTCGATAACGATAAGTCTTAGCTTCAATTAAAGTAGGCATTGATTCTTCTCTTGCTCTAGTAACAGCTTTATGAACTTTTGACCTAATATCAAAAATATCATGTCCATTCATAGTGTCTCTAGCCATTGGATATCCTAATGCTCTAATTGATAAATCATCAGTAACTGATGTTTTCGCTATTGGAGTCCCCATAGCAAAACCATTATTTTCAATAACAAAAATAACAGGAAGTTTCCAAAGAGCCGCTAAACTCATAGCTTCGTGAAAAGGACCGATATTAATAGCACCATCACCTAGATAACAAATAGTAATTCCACCAGTATTTTGATATTTTTGAGCAAAGGCAACTCCTGCAGCGCAAGGTAGTTGAGCTCCAACTATTCCCCAGCCACCTAAAAATCCATTTTTAATATCATAAAAATGCATAGACCCACCGCGACCTTTAGCGCATCCTGTTTCTTTTCCAAGTAGCTCAGCATAGCCAGCTTTTACAGAACCACCTGCTGCTAAGTAATGACCATGGCATCTGTAAGCAGTCACAATTTTATCTGTTTCAGGATTCATAACAGAATAGGCACCAGTAGCAATTGCTTCTTGGCCGATATATAAATGTAAAAATCCAGCGATTTTTCTTTCTGTATAAAGTCTTGCAGATTCTTCTTCAAATCTTCTGATTCGAAGCATTGATTGATAAAGTTCAGATATTAAGTCTAAATCCATAATTTGTCCTTACGTCAAAGTATAATAATGTGTTAAAATATCTTTTACTTATAAAAAATGCAAGTTTTTTAAGTTTTTGTTAGTTTTTAAGATATTAAATGAAATCAAATAGTTATAATAGGTTACTAGCCATAGATCCATCTTTAACATCCTCAGGATGGGCAATTTTAAATATAAATACAGGTAAAATTTTAGGAGTAGGAACTATTAAATCTTTATCTACTAAACATACTTTAGCTGCCAGATACTTAGATTTACAGCTTAAAATTAAAAATTTGTTAGTAAAGTTAAAAGTAAATAAAGAAGATGTTTTAATTTGCGAATCTCAAACAACAATTATCGATCCAAAAGCTGCTTATAAAGTAGAGCAAGTAAGAGGAATTTTTGAAGTTTTAGCAAGAGAATTTAATTTAACAGTCCCAGGAAGGATTAATCCAAGAACTGTTCAATTTGAAGCCTTAGGTTTTAGTGGTTTTCAAATTAAAAGAGAACTTGTAAAAGCTGCGGCATTAGAAACTGTTTTAAGATTATTTAAAAAAGATTTAATAAATTTAGGTTTAGCTACTGTAGATATCAAAAAGAATCCAGATATTGTTGACGCAATTTTAGTTGGGTATATTGGAGTAATAAAAATTAAGTCAGCTATTTCAATTAAGCAACCTTTAGAAGAGTTCTTCGATGAAAAAAATCAGAAACATTCTAAAACAGGATCAAGCAGATATTTAAAGTTACAAAAAAAATAGTTTTTATTTTTAGTTTTTCTTTTAATTTAAGTGCAAATGATTTTACAGTTTGTTCTTTTAATATTAATAATTTTAGCTTTTATAAGATATCAAAAACAAGATTAAAAGGGATTACAAAGGAACAGTTTTTAGTTAAGAATCAAATTATTCTTAAGCGAATTAGGAAAGCAAACTGTGATATTATAGGCTTTCAAGAGATTTTAGCTAAAAATATTATAGAACTAAATAGAGTATTAAAATATTTAAAAAATATTTTATCTTATTATAAAGATTATCAATTCGTTTATAAATTAACTAACTCATATTTAAAACAAGCTATTTTTTATGATCCAAATTTATTTAAAGTTTTAAATTCAAAATCATTAAGAAATCTAGAGTTAATAAAATTATTTGATGATGAAAGAATTGAATATTTTACAAGAGGCCCTATAGAGGTTTTATTTGAATCAAAAGTTAATAATAAAAAAATTAGAATAATTAATTTTCATTTCAAATCTAAAAGCTCAAGAAATAGATTTGATAGAGCGGGGTTTTCTTATGAATTATATAGATTAAAAATGGCAGGAACTTTATATGAGTATTCTGAAAATTTAATTAATAAAGCAAGCCAAGATATTTTAATTCTTCTTGGGGATAGAAATAGTAATATTGGTTCAGCTTCATATCATGTATTAAAAGGATCTTTATCATTTTATGATTTTAAATTAAATCTTTGTCAGCTTAGTAAGTCCCTAAATCCAGTTTGTGATATTAACTATAGGTATTCATTATTTAGCTCAGCTTCTGATAATTTAAGCTATAAATTTAATGACTTAGGTTCTCATATGTATTTAGGAAAGTACTCTTGGATAGATGAATTAATGATTTTTCCGCAAAATTTATTAAAAGACGAGGGTATTGTTGATATTAAAAACCAGTATTTAGATCATAATTTAATTTGGTTAAAAAATGGATTATAGTATAATAAGTTAAAAAAATATACTTATGTATGAACAAATTATCTATATAGGAAATAACCAAGCAACTGATGATATATTTTTTAAATTTGCTAGATCTAAATTTCCAGAAAGTTTTTTAATTAAAATTTTTCAAAATGGTGATGATGCTCTTAAAGTTCTAAAAGAAGATATAAATAAATGCTCAATTTTAATTAGTTGTGTTAATACACAAGGAGCAGCAGACTCTGGTTTTAAGATCGCAGAAAAAGCTTGCAGGTTTAATAATGATCAAAAAGTAGTTTTCCAAAGTACAAAAGATTTCCAACAACTTTTTACTGAAAAAACTTTTTTAGGAAAAAAGGTTTTAGATTTAAAAAAAAGTGAATTGTCCTCCTTGGATTTAGATAATTTAAAAAAACTGTTTAATGAGACTCAATTTAGTTTTTACTCTACTAATCAAAGCATAAAAGTAGTTTCTTTTTTATCAAGCATTTTATCGACTTAAAAGTAGTTTTGAATTTAATATCCAAACTTTAACTCAGCGATCGACCAGTCAAATCTGCTTGATCTTCCAACTTGTTTAATTTTTAAACATTTAGTTTTAACTTCAGAGTCAAAATATATTTTTACATCAGTTTGATCTCCATAGAAAGGAAAAGCTTTTTCTGTATATTTAATATTTCCTGTCCAAGGATTAATATTTTTAATTAAATTAAAAGTTTTGCAATCAGAACTATTATAAATTTCTATACCTCTTGGATAGTCATGAACAAATTTTCCAATATCAAGTTCAATGCCTTTAATATGCTCTAATTTTTTAAATTCAATTTGTAGCCACTCAGACCCTTTTTGTGATTCGATCTTAGGATGCCATCTAGTATGTTCTAATTTATCAAACATTTTATTAAGAATTCTTAATTCACTCCTATGGCTTGAAGTAATATTAGAAATAATTTTTCTATTTTTTCTGAAAATGATTTTTTTATCATCTTTAGTCGTATTAGGGTGGTTTATATATAAGCTTAATGCAGGAGAAATATGTTTTTCATTTAAGATAGTTTTCTCATTAAAACTATTAATTTTATCAATATGTTCTAATAATTCAGGGTTAAATGGTTTAAAACTCATACTTAAAATTAGTAACAAACATATTAAAAATTGCTTATTAAAAATTAAATAAATAATCAGTAGGAAAGAACTTGAGTATAAAAGTATTATTTCAAATGGATAATACATATAATTTGGAAGTATTCTCATTAGACTAAAGGCTGGAGAAAACTTTGCTATAGCTTCATTTGGATATACTGATAAGAGTAAAATTGAGGAACTAAAAATTAATATTGGAGGAATTATTCTTAATCTAGAATTTGGTACTTTGAATAATGTTATAAAGCTAAAAATAAATAGTATTATAGTAGAAATAAATAAATACTTTTTAAGAATTAATCTGTTAATTGTGAACAGATGATAAGAACTAAATATTGATGATTGAAATTCCCCAAGTATTCCGTCATCAGGTAAAAACCTTTCAAAAGTCTGATAGTCTGGAAAATTTGGGATTGGGTAATTGAAAAAGCCAAAAAAAGAAAAAGTTAGGGCTAAAAAAATAAAAAGATATATTTTATAATTTTTAAATTCTTTTTCATATAGTGCGTAATGGATTATAAAAGAAAGGAATATAACTATTATAGAATATTGAAGAGTTAGAAAACTTAATAAAATTAAATAAAAAAATAATGGAACTATAAATAAAATACTATTAAAAAAAGATCTTATACTTATAACAGTAAAGGGGGTTAAGAGTATTATGCTTGTAGGGATTGGTTCTTGAAAAGAAAGTAAAAATAAAAAATAACTAATAATAATGCTAATAGTAAAATTAATTATAATATTTTTAGAAGGAAGTTTGTTAGAATTAATTTGTATTAAGTATGTAAGAGAGAAAACAAAAATAGGTAATAGATATAAATTTAAATTATGCCAGGAGAAATAGGAGTTGTGAATCCCATTTGCAAATGAAAAATATTGTAAACCATAAAAATTTTTACTCTCAACTAAAAGAGAAAAATTAAAATTTTCAAATAAAAAATCAAATAAAATAAAATTACTTATAAAAATTAATATTGAAATTATTAAAAATGTGTTAAAATTTAATTCTCTTTTTTTCATAATAGCCTTTTTAAAGGACTAATTGCTTTAATCGTGATTTCAGTGTTTAAAGGACAGTTTTCTAGTTTAATAAAATTTAAAGTTTTAGAAACAGGTTCTTTAGATATCTCACAAGCAGAGCTTTCTAAGAAATCAAGATACTTAAATTTAATTACATTGTCTTCATTGTTAACTTTAAGTATTAGTTTATTATTTAATTGTTTAACAATCTTTCCTGATCCTTTATAAAAATAATTTGATACATAATTAATTCTTTTAAAATATTTAAAATTTTTAATATTATCTAAATATTCATATTTTTCTGGAGATTTTCTAAAATATTTTACCCAAGGAGTCTCGTGAGCATAGAGGTGGGTAATGTTCATTAAATCAAGATATTCTTCTATTCCATCATCTTTTCTTTGCATAAACTCCTCAGGAACTACTTGAGTATACCACCAAAGATTATGAACGTGCGATGAAGCTACTATTGGGTGAGAGAAATCTATTGTTAAAGGGGCTAAATGTCCTCCAGAGAGTTCATGAATAATACAACCAGTAAATAATATTCTTCCATCAGAAGGAGTTTCTTTAATCATTTTTTCAAATCGCTCTACTGTTTCATTTTGAAAATGATATCGTATTTTAGATCGATTCCCTAAAATTTTACCTGAAGATATTGGAGAATAAAGAAGAAAAGATAGGCAGATACTAGCTAGTAATAAATTAATAAAGTTTTTATTAGAATTTTTGATTAAATTTGCAATACAAAATCCAGAAGGGATTATTAATATATAAGACAAAATGACAAGCATTCTATCTAACTCTAATTGTGGTTTAAAAAATACTACAATATTTCCTAAGAATAATAACCAAATTGTAAGAGAGCTAAAGATAATTTTATAAATTTTAGGTAGAAATAAAATTCCTGGAATTCCAAAAATTAAAATTAAATTATTTACTGTTACGGCGTATTTTCTAAATTTACTTAACAACTCTTTTATAACAAGAACATAAGATTCATTAGTGGTTTCTTTAAGTTTTTTAATCTCTAAGTCATGTTTATATTTAGCTTTTACTTCATGTTTTTCGTTTTTAATATCTTCAACTATGACAATTTCTTTTTTTTCTGATTGAACAAAGTTTGAAACATTTGAAGCATTCCAAAAAATCATGACCCAAGGTAGGTTGATACAAACCATAAGTATTATAAATAGATAACTTTTATAGCTTTTAAGTAGTTTTTTTAAATAGAAAATACTAATAATTAATAAAGGTATTAATGATAAAAATGATGCAGACCAGAAAAAAATTAATGTATAAATTATGATTAAAGAAACTAAATATTTTAATGGAAATGATTTTGGGTCATCTAAAAATCTTATAGATAAACTAATTCCTAAAGGTAATAATATTAAACTAGTAGTAAAGCCTAAAGTTCCATATTCAAGGCCCCATCGGTATATCAATACCATAGGACAAATAGCGATAAGTGCTGAGATTGTGCCAGTTAAGTTAGTTCCTTTGCATAGCCTGGAAGATAGATAAATTGATAAAGGGCTTAGTATAAATAATAAAGTAAAGATTAAAAAATTATAAATAAAATTTAAATCAAAAAAATAAATTAACGGGCTAAAAATAAAAAATATATTTAATACCCCTGTTGGAAAAAAATCTCTTTGTTCTATCCCTGCATTCCAGTGAACGTTATAAAAAGGAATATTTGGAAAGTGCTCTTTTAATAAGGTTAATCTGTAATAAAAAGTTGCATGGTCATCAGAAAATAGTCTTCTTCCATCTGCAGTAATATAAAATACAAAATAAAGAATAATTATAGAAAAGAATAAATAAATATTTAAATATCTTTGTAATTTAAAATATAAAAATATAAATGAGAAAATAAAAAAGAAAAATAAATTTTCTAATATTAACCTATTTTCCATTAAGGCATATTCAGTATTTGAATATCCAGAAAATAATAAAACAATTAACCCTATTGAAAGTATACTTGGATTTAATAAGCTATTTTTACTTTTATTTAATAACCAAGGAATGGTAATTAATAGAAAACTAACTGGTATCGCAATTCTTCCTACAGGAATTATAGTTAGCTCAGAAATTTTAGTTAAACCATTTAAACAGTATATTTCTAATAAGAGGATTCCTAACGTAAAAGGAATGTTTAGAAGCAAGTTTTTATTTAGTTTAATCATTAATTAAATTTATTATCTACATTATTGTTAGCATATAGATAGATATAATCAATATTATCAAAAAAATCTCTAATATACAGAGTTTATTGGAAAAATTTGTTTAAAACAGATTTACAAATTAAATAACTATTTTTATACTAAAAAAAATTTATTAAGATTAAATATGAATAAAATTGTCAAATTACTATTTTTATCATTGATGATATTAAGCAATTCGCTTTTTTCTCAAAATGATTCTGAGACTACCGAAGTACAAACTTTACTTGTCGATATAAATGGTGACGGAGTAGTTAAAATTTTAGGTTTTGGTGATAGTATTACATTTGGAGTCGGAGATGCTTATGGTCCTGGAGAATATATTGATTATGCTCCTATTCCAAGTAATTCTACTGGTTATTTATCTAGAGTTAAAAGTTTTACGGGGCTAACTACCATTAATAAAGGAATTCCTGGGGAGACTATTGCAAATGGTGGAAGAGGGAGATACTCAAGTACTATTAGAGGAACTGATGCAGATATTATTTTACTTCAGGAGGGGTCAAATGATTCAATTTTCCAAAGAGATTCTAGAACAATAAAACTTACATACCAAAGAATGATTAATATCGCAGAATCCTTTGGAAAAACTATTATTATTGGAACTGTTACACCAACTTGTTGTGATAGGATTCAAAGAGATGGCATTATTCAAGATTATAATAATGAAATTAGAGACGTTGCTAGAAAATATAATATTCCACTTGCAGATTTTGATTTAGCATTTGAAACTACTTGTTCTGGTGGAATAAGTAACTGTGATTTGTTAAACCTTCCTGAAGGACTTCATCCAAATTCAAAAGGGTATGATGTTATGGGGCAGGTTGCTTTAGCAACTTTGTATAATATAGATATATTTTCACCAACAGGAGCAACAGATTTAGAAATAGCTGCTGGTTTGGCTCCAGGAACTATAATTGTAAAACCAGTAAGTACATCAGGAGTTAATTAAATGAAAACAATAAGAAATTTATTTTATATTTTAACTTTATCTTTTTTAATTTCTTGCGGCGGAGGTAGTGGTGAGTCAAAGTCTTCAAAAGGAGTAGTGGTAGTTCATGCTATTTCTGATGGGGCTCCTGTAGATTTAACTGATGGTATAGGTACTTTTATAAAAACTTATCGATATTCATCTGATTTAGCTTTTGTTCAAACTGAGGATTCAATTTATAGGGTATTTTCAACAGGTTCAAGAGGGGTAGCTTTATTTAGTAATCTAATTGATCAAGATGTTTCAAAAAGAAATATTGTTGTACTAGCAGGTTCTGTTGAAGATGGAATAAAGACAGAAGTTTTTACTGATAACCAAGAGTTAGATTTTATAGATGGACAAGCAGGTTTAAAAGTAATTAATGCAACTGATGGTTTTATTAATGTTTCTTTTGCTGGAATTGCCAATTTTTCTGGGATCCCTAGTATCGAAGAGACTATATACAAAAATATCAATGCAGTCTCGGGTAGAGTAACAGTAACATCTGATTCAGGAGTTGTTGATTCTAAGGTGATTTTAGTAGAACCAAAAAAGAAAAATATTTTAATTGTTTCAGGTGATAAGAATGAAATGTTAAATATTAGATTGTTAAATTAGTTTATATTTTAAGGGATAATGGATTTATTTTTATTTATAGGTAAACTTCATCCATTAGTTATTCATTTTCCAATAGTTTTTATTTTTATCTTTTCTTATTGCTTATTTTTTAATAAAGATAAAAAAATAACTAATACTTTTTTATTATTAAGCATTTTTTCAACAGTTCTCGCAATTATATTTGGCTTATTTAATATTAAATATCAATCATTTACTGGAGATCTAAAACAAGTATTGAATTTACATCAGATTTTTGGTTATGCAGTTTTAATAGTTTTAATATTTATATATCTATTTCAAAATAAATTTATTCAAAAATCTTTATTCTTAAAAACTATTTCTATTATCATCGTTTTATTAGTTTCTTTAACTGCTCATCAAGGCGGTGTTTTAGTTCAAGGAACAGATTATTTTTCAGAAGTTTTTACTAAAAAAAAAGATATTAATTTACCTTTAAATTCTTTAGAAATTAGTTATTCAAATCATATAAAGCCTATATTTGAAGCAAAATGTTCTAAATGTCATATGAACGGGAAGAAAAAAGGTAAATTTCAAATGGATACTTTAGACTTAATGCTTAAATCTGGAGAGTCTGGTAATTTTGGAATCGTTCCTGGGAGCTCAGCAGATTCAGAAATTGTTAAATTAATTAAAGGTCTAGATAAAGAACGCATAATGCCTAAAAAAGGTATTAAAGTTACTCAAGAAGAGATTGAATTAATTTCTAATTGGATTGATGTAGGTGCTAAAACAGACACTGTTGAAAAAGAAGTAAAAACTATTGCTAGAAAATCTGCATTATTAGAGCCAATAACTTTAGAGTTAAATAAAAAAATAAATCCAATCGATCATATTATTTCTAAATATTATGCTCAAAATAATATTGGGATCCCTGATCTTATTGACGACAATTCTTTTATAAGAAAAGCTTATCTTGATGTTATTGGTTTGTTGCCACTTAAAAATGAAGTTGAAAATTTTATTTCTAATACGAGTATTAATAAAAGAGATGAGCTAATAAAAGGTTTATTAAATAATCATTTAGATTATGCGCACCACTGGATGACATTTTGGAATGATTTATTAAGAAATGCTTATACTGGTCCAGGTTTTTTACATGGAAATAGAAAAGAGATTACTTTCTGGCTTCATTCAGCTTTATTAAATAATAAACCTTATAATACTTTTGCATCTGAACTAATTGATCCAAATAGGTTGTCTGACGGGTTTACAAGAGGTATTTTATGGTGGAAAAATACTGAAGAAGCAAATCCAATTGAGCACCCTGCAATGCAAGCTGCACAAAATGTTTCACAAGTATTTTTAGGCGTAAATTTAAAATGTGCATCTTGCCACGATAGCTTTACAGATTCTTGGACTCTACAAGAGTCATATGCCTTAGCAAATGTTTTTGCTAAAAACCCATTACAAATGCATGAGTGCGCTGAACCTATTGGAGAGCATCCTAAAGCCTCATTTTTATTTCCTGAAGTTGGAGAAATTACAACAGATCCTGAAAGTGATTTTAATAAAAAAGAAGTTCAAGATTTATTTAACGATTTAAATATACAAGAATCTGCTCTTTTAAAAGAGAATTTAAAAAAAAGAGCTAGATCAATAAGAGTTAATCAGATAGCTAGCTTAATTACTAATAGAAAAAATGGAAGGTTCTTAAATAATATAGTAAATAGATATTTTGATAGATTAATTGGAATTGGTTTAATTCCTAATGTTGATGAATTAGATTTTGATGCTTGGAGCTTGGAACTTTTAACATATCTTTCAAATTATTTAAAAGAAAATAACTATGATTTAAAAAAGCTTATTTATTTAATAGTTTCCTCTGATTTATACCAGTCAGCACCTTCTAACAGTACTGAGAAAATTGATAATAATTTTATTTTTAAAGGTCCTTTAACAAAAAGAATTTCTGTTGAAGTTTTATTTGATAGCTTAAATAACTTATCAAATAATTTAGTAAAATTTAATTTTAATGAATTTAAAAGAATATCAAGAGTTATATTTAAAGACTTTAATAAGGAAAGTAGGTATTATTCTAAGAATTCTATAAATAAAAGATCTACTTTAAAATATGTTTCAGATACAATTAGTAATCAAAATATTACTAAGATTGATATAGATATTAAAGGAGCTAAAAAGCTTTGGTTGATTGCGTATCCAAAATATAAATTAAAATCTAGTTTGGAAATATTGCAAATAAAACATAATAAAACAATTAATAGAGAGAAAGAAAATAGTAATAAAAAACAAGCTGTAACTAATAAAGATTTAGATAGAGAAAAAAAGAATGATTTAATTGTTCAGGATAATGTTTACTTAGTATTAGAAAATGCATATTTAAAATCTAATAAAAATTTAAAAATATCAAATCTTAAACCTACTCAACTAGTACATTATGACGGAGGGTTTTATATAAACGATTCTTTTTTGGGTATACATCCTGATTTAGAAAAGTTTAGAGGTAAAGATAATATTGCATTAAGTCCTTTTAGTTTAATAGAATATGATTTAAACCAGATAAATGCAGAAAGATTTATATCATCAATAAAATTAAATAAAAAATTAAAAAAAAGACAAGGAGTTGTCTTTATGGTTATGACTGATTTTAATGCAAGAGCGGTATTTAAAGAAAATAACCACACAATGAAAACTTTAGGGCGCCCCTCAAGAGAGCAAGTTCTAAGTAAGAGAAATACAATTGCCTCAACAATGGAAGCAATTGAGTTCAATAATAATAAAGAAATTAATGATTTAGTTCAAAAAGTTGCTAATAGAATTTATAAAGATATTAAATCAAAAGATGAAGTTATAAATTATTTATATTTATCCTTATTATCAAGACTTCCAAATGAGAATGAAAAACAAGTAATTAATGAATTTTTAGGCAAGCAGTTGACTGAATTAAGTATAGCAGACATAATTTGGAGTATAGTTATACAACCAGAATTTCAATTTAGCTAATGAGTAAATATTTTAATAATAAATGGGATCGTAGAAAATTTTTAAAAACTTGCAGCGCTGCAGGTCTTGGTACTCTTTTAAGCACATATCCAAATACACTGTTTTCATCTCAAAATAAGAAATTTTTTAATGGTACAGCGGATAGAGTAATTCTTTTATGGATGGCTGGTGGAATGGCTCATACAGAAACATTTGATCCAAAACCTATGCTTGAATATTCTAAAGGAGTTAGAAGTAATTTTATTCGATCCACTTTTCCAACAATTGATACCTCAGTTGATAATATTAAATTTTCAAAAGGATTAGAAAATATTGCGAAAATAATTGATAAAGGCACTGTTATTAGATCTTTTTCACCTCCTGATTTAGGACACGTTCTTCATGCTAGACATCAGTATCATTTTCATACTGGATATGCACCACCTCTTACTGTGAATGCGCCTCATATTGGTTCAGTCATTTCTAAGTCATTAGGCTCTATTAATGATCAAATGCCAAGTTTTGTTCATATTGGACAAAGATTGAATATTGATGGAAGTCCAGAAGTTAAAGCTTTTTTAACTCCTGGTTTTTTAGGTTTTGAATACGCTCCTTTGTTAGTTCCATTTCCATCAGATGCTAAAAAGATTATTAAACCAATAATTGATAATTCAAGATTTATAAATAGAAATAAATTATATAAAGATTTATTAAAAAATTCTCCTATAGGTGAATTTGGTTCTGATTATCAAAAAGAGTCATTATTAAGAGCTTTTGATAATAGTCATCGAATCATTTCTTCTGAATCTTCAAAAGCTTTTGATTTAAGTTTAGAGCCTAAAAAAACTTATGATTATTATAATACAGGTAGGTTTGGTTTAGGTTGTCTATTAGCTAAAAGATTAGTTAAAGAAGGAGTTAGGTTTGTTGAAGTTACAAGTGAACATGTTCCTTTTGGAAATTGGGATACTCATGAAAATGGGCATACTAAAACAAAAGATATGAAAAAATTAATTGATAGACCTGTTTCTCAGTTAATTAAAGATTTAGATGAATCAGGTTTATTAAAAAATACTTTAGTAATTTTAGCGAGTGAGTTTTCAAGAACTACTGCACTTGATCCAAGTGGTATTCATAAAGATAATCAAAAATATATTTTAAAAAAGAAATCTCAATATGGTTTACATAAACATTTTATCAAAGCAGGATCAGTTTTAATGTTTGGAGGTGGTGCTAAAAAAGGTTTTGTATATGGAAAGTCTTCTGATCAAGTTCCTTGTCCTACAATAGAAAATCCAGTTATAGTTGAAGATCTTCATGCTACCATTTTTCATGCTTTAGGGATTCCGGCAGATTTAAGTTATGAAGTAGAAAGAAGACCTTTTTATGTTACTAAAGATGGAAAAGGAAAACTAATTAAAGACTTGTTGGTTTAAAAGTTTTTAGATTTTTTTAGTTATTAAATATTGTATTATTACTTTCTTTTTCATTTATTATAACTCCTTAAACTTTTGATGATTCTATTTCAATTTAGATAAAGTCATATGTATATGCAACGACTATTAAATCAGTGCCTTTAATAACTGTAAAACAACTAAGATAAAATATTAAAAGAATTACAAGATATTATTTAAAGTCTTTAGCTAAGATACTAAACTGTTAATTAAGAATAGGTAGATTTTTAATTAAGGTTGATAAGTCTTTTATTAGGCAGATTGTAAAAATCTTCTTTGTACGCATTTAACTCTAACATTTTATTATATTTCATTACTTCTGTATTTTTAAATTATTCATTTTCAACTTCTTCATCATCTTTAAAAAATCCACCACTTGTCATATTCATCAAATCAATAGATTCTTCTAATAGTTCAAAAAAATCTTTAATAATATTTGGAAAGTCCTGATCGGCTATGTAATCAAATATAAAATATAAACCTAAGCCATCATTAAACTCAATAAGTTCGTTTGCGGTTAAAGTTTTATCTTCTATTTTAAAATCTTTAAAAATATTATTTAAGCAAATATTTATTAATTTTTTAGTATTATTTTATTAAGCTAATTTAAATATTAGTCGATTATAATATTATGAAAGATGATGATAATGAAAAAGTAGTAGATTTCATTTCTGCTCACGAAGAAAGTTTGGAAGATAAGATGAAAGAAAGACCATTTAGTGGTACTTTATTAAAACTTAAATGGTTTGCAGAGCAATTTCGTACCTCAAAAAAAATTCAAGGAGATATCAGGTCTGGCTCGTATAAAGTTGACAATGAAAAGCTTGCTAAGGCTCTTTTAAATATTGATGAAAAATAAGACAATATTTTCCTAAAAGTGTGTAAATTTTATATAGATTTAAACTATTTCTTTTTTAAATACTTAAGTTAATTATCTTTTTATTTGGCATATCCCTTGCAGTATATAGATGCGCTGATGTTTTTTAGATTTTTTTAATGTTTTATTGCTGTTTTACAGCGCATTTACCTATTTTATACCATAACTACTTTAAACTATTATAATATTATGTTAAATCTTAATCTCTATTAAGGTAGATATGATAGAAAAAGAAAGAATAATAGAAGTTTTAAAAACAGTAGAAGACCCAGATTTATATTTAGATATCTATTTTTTAGGTCTAATATATGAAATTCATACTTTTGAAGATAACTCAATAAAAATAGTTATGACATTTACTACTCCTTTATGCCCTGCAGCTCCAGAGATTATTGCTGAAATTAAGGAAAAAGTCTTAAAGATAGATAATGTTTCAAAGATAGATATTGAAGTTGTATATAAACCAAAATGGGAGCCTAATATGGAAGTGAAGCAAATGTTAGGTTTAGTGTAATGATTAAAACATCTTTTCCTAAAGAAAAAATAAAAATTTTATTATTAGAAAATATTCACCACAATGCTTTAAATTTATTTAAAGAAAATGGTTATGAAAATATTACTCTTTTAAGTGATTCTTTTTCAGATAAAGAATTAATAGAAAAAGCTAAAAATACCCATATTTTAGGAATTCGATCTAAAACAAATATTTCAAAAAACGTACTATCAAATCTAGATAAATTAATGTCTATTGGCTGTTTTTGTATAGGAACAAATCAAGTAGATTTAACAGCAGCTTCTGAATTTGGAATCCCAGTTTTTAATGCTCCGTTTTCAAATACTAGATCTGTTGCAGAGCTTACAATTGCTGAAATAATTATGTTAGCTAGAAAAATTCCAACTAGTTTCTTGGATATCTCAAAAGGTATCTGGAATAAATCTGCAAACAATAGTTATGAAGTTAGGGGAAAAAAATTAGGAATAGTTGGTTATGGCCATATTGGGAGACAGGTTGGAGTTTTAGCTGAAAATTTAGGAATGAAAGTATATTTTTATGATATAGAACCAAGACTTTCTATGGGTAATATTGAATCTATGCCCTCTCTTGAGGAGCTTGCAAAAATTTCAGATTTTTTAACAGTTCATGTCCCTGAAACAGAGGAAACAAAAGATTTAATTAATAAAGATATTTTTAATATTATGAAAGATGGCTCATATCTTTTAAATCTAAGTAGAGGAACTGTTGTTAATATTAAAGATTTAGCTGCTGCTCTAAAATCTAAAAAACTTTTAGGAGCTGGAATTGATGTTTATCCAAAAGAACCTAAAGGGAAAGTAACAAATTTTAAATCTGAACTTTTAGGGTTGGAAAATGTTCTTTTAACTCCTCATATTGGAGGTTCTACTCAGGAAGCCCAAGCAAATATAGGTATGGAAGTTGCAAATTCTATTATTGATTATTTAGATAAAGGCTTAGTAAACTTATCTGTAAATATACCTACGATATCATTACCTTTTAAAAATAATGTACATAGGATTATTAATATTCACAAAAATGTTCCAGGGGTATTAAGTAAAATAAATCAAATTATTGCAGATTTGAAAGTAAATATAAATTCTCAAAGTTTAGTAACAAATAATGAAATAGGATATTTATTAATGGATGTGAATTCAAATATTTCATCAGATATAAAATCAGAAATTGAGAATTTAGAGGAAAGTATTAAAACAAGAGTATTATATTAAAATTATTATGAAACATTTAGTATTAGGAACCCGTGGAAGTAAAATGGCTGTAAGGCAAGCTGAAATGGTAAAAGAAGCTTTAGAAACTAAAAACAAAAATCTTCATATAGAAATAAAAACTATTAAAAATATTGGTGATATTAGACAAGGGACTCTTGAAGCTTCAATCCCTGATAAAAAAAAGTGGGTAGATCAATTAGAATTAGCTTTAATTAATAGAGAAATTGATTTTGTAGTTCATTGTGGAAAAGATGTTCCTGCTATTATGCCTGTTTCTACAAAACTAGTATCTGTTCTTGAAAGAGGTAAGCCGTATGATTGTTTTATTGGTAAAGGCAAAAAGGAAAAACGATTTAAATATGAAGATTTAACTGATGGTTCTTTAATTGGTACTGCTAGCTTAAGAAGACAGTCATACTTAAAAAGAATTAATCCAAATTTTATTACAAAAGATATAAGAGGAAATGTTGATTCAAGGTTTTCAAAACTTGATAATGGTAATGACTTCCAAGGGATTATTTTATCTGCTGCTGGGCTAGATAGAATGGAATATGATTATGGATATCACATTATATCAGATGATTTAATGATTCCTGCTGTAAACCAAGGGATGTTGACAGTCCAGTATTTAAATAAAAATCAAATATTAGATAACTTATTTTTAAGTATTCAAGATGAAAAAACTGAAAGTGCATTCCAAGCAGAGAGAGCTTGTATTATTAAGCTAGAAGGAAATTGTCATAGCGCAATAGGTTGTTATGCTAGATTTATAGATTCTAAGTTGATTTTAAAAGCTGAGGTTCTAAATAAACAAACATATGAAGGAATTTTTGTTGAAGAAGTAATGAAGACTGCTTCTTGTCAAGAACTAGGTTTGTCAGTTGCTTTAAAGTTAATTAGCTTAGGTGCTAGGGAATTGTTAAATTGTGAAAACAATTAAAATTGATAACTTAATAGTTGGTGCTGGAGTTTCTGGGTTAAGCGCCGGATTTTTTTTAAATAAAAAAACAGATAATTTTTTAATTTTAGAAAAAAATAAAACTGGTGGTTTAATTCAAACAATTTTTAAAAATGATCTAATATTAGAAACAGGCGCAACAGTTTTAGTTTTTAGGCAAGAACTTGAAGCTTTATGCAAAGAGTTGTCTTTAAAAATCAAAGACCCTAAAATTAAAAAATTTAAACAACTTTTGTTAATTAATGAAAAGATTTACGTTGTTCCAAAGTCTTTACTCTCATTTTTAAAATTTAGTTTAGTTTCTTTTCAAAATAAAATAAGTTTTTTATATAATATTTTTTTTAAACAAATTAATAATTTTTCTAAAGATATATCAGTTTCTGAATTTTTAGCTCCATTTTTTGGAAAAGTTTTTGTTGATAAAATAATCTCAACAGCTCTAATGGGTATATATGGGAGCACTGCTGATAAACTATCTTCTAGTATTGTTTTAAGAAGAATTATAACTTCTAAAGAACTTACTTTTTTTAAATACTTTAAATCAAGCAAAAAACCTAAGTCAGTTATGATTGAAGGTGGAAACTCTCAACTAACTGATTCTTTGGAAGCTCGGTTAAAAAATAAAATTAATATTGAAGAAGTTTTGTCAGTAGAAGATTTGAATTCTAAATTAAAGGTTGTTACAAATAAAAATATATATATTACTAAAAATTTATTTTTAGGAGTCTCATCGGATATTGTATCAAATTTAATTATAAATTTTGATAAAGAATTAAGTAAGGTATTGGAAAAAAACTTATTTTGTTCTTTAAATGTAGTTCATTTAATAGTTGATAAATTAGATAAACAATTTGAAAACTCTTTTGGCCTTTTAACAAAAGAAAATACTGATAATATAGTTGGTGTTATGCACAATACAGAAATATTTCCTCAAAATAATTTTTCTAAACAACTTTTGACAATTTCTATTAAAGATACTCAATTGTCTAAAAGTGATATTAAAACTAGAGTATCAAGTTTCTTAAAAAAATATTATAATATTTCAGAATTCGAAATAATTAATGTAAGGTTTTGGAATAAAGCAATTCCTAGTTTTAATGTAGGTTATGATAATATATTATTAAAAATTGAAAAATTTCACAAAAAAAATAAAAATATCTTTCTTTTTGGCTCTTTAATAGGTGGAATTGGGGTTTCAGATAGAATAAAAGAGGCAAAAAATATTATAAAGGATTGTTATGAATAAATGTTTTGGGTGTAAAAAAACTAAAAGTAAAATAGGTATTTTAATAGCGCAACTTGGAACTCCTGATGCGCCTGATAAAAAATCTCTAAGACGTTATTTAAAAGAATTTTTATCTGATAAGAGGGTAATAGAAGTAAATAAGTATTTATGGTGGATAATTTTAAGAATATTATTATTATTTAGGCCAAAAAGATCAGCAGCACTATATAAAAGAATTTGGCTTGATGAAGGTTCACCGCTTCTAGTATATACTCAAAAATTAACAAACAAGCTTAAAGAAAGATTTAAAGAAAATGATGATATTATAGTTGATTTTGGAATGAGGTATGGAACTAAATCTATTACTGAAACTATTAAAAGTTTAAAAAAACAAGGTTGTGATAAGATTTTTATCTTTAATATGTATCCACAGTATTCAGCTACAACAACTGCTGCAAATTATGATGCCTTTTATAAAGCAATTTTAGATAATAGGTTTGTTCCTGCTGTGAATGTAATGGAGCCATACTATGATAATCCGTTATATTTAAATTCGCTAGCAACAATGATAAATAATCATATTAAAAATTTAGACTTTAAATTAGATAGATTAGTTTTAACTTTTCACGGAATTCCTGAAAGTTATATCAAAAAGGGTGATCCTTATTGCTGTATGTGTACTGAAACATTCACACGTTTAAAAGCCTTAATTGATTTTGATAATGATAAAATAACTCAAACTTATCAGTCAAGATTAGGGCCAAATCCTTGGTTAATTCCTTATACTGACCAATTTTTAAATAGAATGGCAGAGGAAGGAGAAAAAAATATCGCTATTGCTTGTCCTGGTTTCACAGCTGACTGTTTAGAGACATTGGATGAAATTGGTAATGAGGCTGAAGAAGAATTTATTGAAGCGGGTGGAGAGCGATTATCATTAATTCCTTGTTTGAATGATAATGATATTTGGGTAGATTCTGTTTTTAAAATGATAGACGAAAGAATTACTCCTTGGAAATTACAAAGAGAGAACTTAAATTTAGTTTGTCCTACAGCAATAGAGAAAAAAAGAGTTAAAGATTTAAAATAATGAAAAAAATCAAATTTTTTATAGGTATTCTGATCAGTACTTTGATTGTCGTATATTTATACATAAATACTAATTGGAAAGAAATTTTTGATCTTACAAGTAATGCTAATTTTTGGGTTTTAATTCCTGCAACTTTTATCATTGTGGCACAATTTGTTTTCAGATCTCTTAGATGGAATTATCTTATAAATAAAAATAATACATCTTTAAGATTAAAATTTGATGCTATTTTATTTGGGAATTTTATAAACTATATTCTCCCAATGAGAGCTGGAGAGTTTGTCAGGCCAGGTTTTTTAAGCTCCTCATCAAAATTAACTTACTCACATTGTCTAATCTCAGTTATTTTAGAAAGATTTTTTGATTTAATGGCTGTTTTAGCTGGGTTTATTTTTATAGTTTTTTCTAATCATACTTTTGAAGACTATATCTATAGAACTTCTTATTTTTTTAGTCTTTTAGTTTTATCAATATTTGTTTTTATATTTTTAAGTATTTTTTATTCTAATTTTTTAAAAAAAATAGTTAATTTGTTTATTTTCTTTTTACCAATTTCTTTTAAAAAATTTATTAATAATTTTTTAGATAGTTTTATAGAATCAGCTCTTATTTTAAATAATAAGAAAAATTTATTTTTTGTAGTATTTTATACAATTTTAGTTTGGCTAACTACATATTTACAATTTTATATATTTTTATTCTTATTTGATCTTGGAACGATCCCAATTTCAGCTACATTCGCTGTTTTAATTGCAACTTTAGTAGCATTGGCGGTTGCTGCTCCAAGTGCTCCTGGTTTTATTGGAGTCTTTCAAGCAGGCTGCTTATTAGCATTTAGTTTATTTGGAATAGATAAAAGTTTTGCATTAAGTTATTCATTAATTGTCCACTTGCATCAATATATTTTAATTTTATTATATGGAGTATATATTATTTTCAGGTATTCAAATAAAATTGATTTAAAGTCTTTATTTAAATTTAAAAAATAATTACTTTAATTTTTTAACAGTTAAAAATAAAACAAAGCTAATCATAATTATATTAGTAATCATAGAAAGATATATATAATTTTCTAATAGATTATAAATTGTGATAAATAAGCTTATTAAAATTAAATTAAGCAATAATACTTTTAAGATGATGTTAAAATTTAGTTTAATTTTTTTTAATTTTAATATTAAAAATATAAAAGGTAATATGAATACTGAGCTAATTGATTGAGACATAGCTAACCCCTGATGTGCTAAATTTAAATTATTAGTAAATTTAAATATTGAATTTAAGAAAATCTGATAGTTTTGGATATAATTTGAAATAATATTTGTTGATACAAATTCACCCATTAAGACTAGCGCAACAGAAAAGCCAACAAATAACTGAGTAAGCGACAGTATTAAAGGAGTTTTAGTGTCTTTAAGGGCAATGATCGATCTAATACAAAGAGTATTTATGCTTGCAAATACAAGCCCTGGAGCTAGTGCTTTTAATGCTAATGAAGTTTGGATTAAGTCATTATATGAAAAAGATCCTCTTAAAAATATGATTTTAATAATTAATTCAGAATAGAAAAATATAAATAATGAAGCTGGTATTAAAATAATTAAAGCAATTGATAAAGTTTTTGATAATTGATTATTAAATTCTGTAAGTGAATTATCCGTTTTTGCTTTAGCTAGAAATGGTAAAAGAGTAGATGCTAGAGAGATAGTTATAATTCCTATTGGTAGGTTGTAAATTCTATCTGCATAAAATAGCCAAGAAATACTACCTTCTTTTAACAATGAACCTAAAATTGTATTTAAAAATGATGATAACTGATAGACAGATGCTCCAATACAAGCAGGTATAAAAAGAACAAAGAATTTTTTAGTAAAATTAGTTATCAAAGGAAGTTTAGGGAGAATATTTTTTTTAATTTTATTTAAAAATCCTTTAGCAAAGCATAATTGAACTGCGCCTCCTAATAAAATTGAGTAACTAAGTATGAAGATCCCTTCAGATTTACTAAAAAAACTTCCTAAAAATATTCCAATGATTGTTACTATGTTCATTAGAATTTGTGCTTTAGGTTGGTATGAAAATATTTTATGTGTACTTAAAATGCTGTTTGTTAGTGATACTAATGAAATAAATAATAAGTAAGGAATCATTATTTTAGTTAGTTTTATTGTTAGTAAAAATTTTTCATTGTTGTTAATAAAACCAGGAGCGAAAAATGAGATTATAGTTTCTATATTTAAAAATATTAAAGTACAAATTAAAAAATTAATTATTAACATAAATAAAGAAATCGAATTAATAAATTTTTGATTTTCATTATTTGATTCTTTTAAGGTATCTGAATAAATTGGAATAAACGCTGAGGTTAGTGCTCCTTCTGCGGCAAGGCTTCTAAGTATATTTGGGATCTTATAGGCAGTAAAAAATACATCTGTAAAAAAACCAGCTCCAAAAAACCTAGCAATAAGGAGATCTCTAATAAAACCAAAGATTCTACTAATTAAAGTAAATATTGCTATTGTTGAACTTCCTTTTAATAATGATTTAAATTTAGACATATACCTTACATATTAATCATTATTACTTGAATTTTAAAAGAATATAATTGATATTATACCTATATTTAAAAGGTTACTATGTTTTGGAAAAAAAAGTTTCACAAATTACCTAAATTCCCTTCTTCAATTAGGCCACATTATAAACAATTATGTAGTTTAGCTTCTGAAGATCAATTACTAGAATTAAAATTAGAGCTTGAAAAGAATATTAAAGATGTAAGAAGTTTATCTGAAAGTAAATTAGATTATCCAATATCGGATGCTGAAAACTGTAATACAGTTTGCTGTTATTTAATTGATAATTATAATAACTTTTCTAAAAGAGAGCAAAGCTTAATTGTTGGAGCTGTTAAATATTTTGTATCAGATGTTGATCCATTTCATGAAGCAATTTTTGTTTCTGGTCTACACGATGATAAAAAAATATTAAATTATGTTTTAGAGGAATTGAAAATAGAAAATATGTATTTAAATGTAACTTAAAAAATTTAAGTTACATTTAAAAATTAAAAAGTTAATTATTTCTTTTCTAACCATCTATCAATTATACTTTTGAAGTGATCAAATGGGTAAGCACCTTTTACAGCAACACCATTTACTAAAAATCCTGGAGTTCCTGTAAATCCAGCTTTTCTAGCAACAGCCATATCATCTTCAACTTGTTTAATTACTTTATCTGAAGCCATATCTTTTTCAAATTTAGCAATATCTAAACCAAGTTCTTTAGCAGCAGTTTTATAAAATGCTTCATTTAAAGACTTAGAATTGTCAAAAATCTTATCATGCATTTCCCAGTACTTACCTTGCTCTCCAGCTGCTAATGCTGCATAAGCTGCAGGTTTAGCATTCTTATGAAAATCAAGAGGTAGGTTCTTAAATACTACTTTTACATCATCAGGATAAGCTTTTAAAACTTCTTCCATTGTTTTCTTTCCTCTAACGCAGAATGGGCACTCAAAGTCAGAAAATTCAATGATAGTAACTTTTGCATCTTTTTTTCCAATAACTGGGCTTCCACCAATTTCAACTTTAATTGGGTTTTCAAATTGCTCTTCAAAGCTAGCTTTTTCTGCTTTTGCTCTTTCTACTTTGCTTTGTTCTTGTTTTCTTTTAAAATAACTTTGCATTGCTTCAGAGATTTTATCTTGTCCTGATTCAGTTTGTAAGTAAGTTTCAAAAGCTTTTGAAAAATCTTTTTCACTTATTTCTGCAAATGAAACTGCAGAGCAACAAACTACTCCAAGTAATAATAATTTTTTTAACGTCTTCATATTATTTCCTTTTTTAATATTAGTTATATTTAGATTTAAAATTAGCAAATTAATATTTAAACCTCTATATACTTTTTTTATTTTATTGATGTTTTTATATCGGTTTTTATTCAAATTATATTGCCAAATTTGAAATTGAGTGTATATTTTAATAAAACATAAGGTTTAACTATGATTAAATTACTGATATCATTAATTTTTTTTATTGGAATGAATATGGAAGCACAAAATTTAAAAGCAATTATTAAAACAACTAAGGGTGATATAAATATTACTCTAACAGAAAAAAAGACGCCAATAACAGTAGCAAATTTTGTTAATCTTGCTAAATCTGGTTATTATAAAGGTATTCTATTTCATAGGGTAATAGAAAATTTTATGATTCAAGGTGGAGATCCTACTGGAACTGGTAGTGGAGGTCCTGGTTACAGATTTGAAGATGAGTTTAATTCTGAGTTAAAACATGACGTGCCTGGTGTATTGTCAATGGCAAACTCTGGTCCTGGGACAAATGGTAGTCAGTTTTTTATAACTCATGTAGCAACTCCTTGGCTTGATGGTAAGCATTCGGTTTTTGGGAAAACTACTGATCAAAAAGTTGTAGACTCAATTGTTCAAGGTGATAAAATTTTAGATATAGAGATTATCGGAGATACAAAATCGCTATTAGATTCTCAAAAAGAAAAAATTGATGCTTGGAATAAAGTTCTTAAAAAGAGCGCAGCAGCTAGTGATGTTATAAATAAGTTTGAAGGGGACGGAGTCAGTTAATAGTTATTTAAAATAATAATAAATATGTCTTCTGAAAAACTTTTTGAATATGGTAGTTTATTTTTAATCTTAATCTTTTCTGTAGTTATTCATGAAATTGCTCACGCTCTAACAGCTTTTAAGCTTGGGGATAATACAGCAAAAAGATTAGGACGCCTAACTTTTAATCCTATTAAGCATCTTGATCCGTATATGTCAGTAATTTTGCCACTTATGCTTATAGTGGCACATTCTCCTGTAATTTTTGGTGGAGCAAAACCTGTTCCAGTAAATCCGAATAACTTTAAAAATCCTATTAAGGGAATGATGTGGGTAGCACTAGCTGGTCCAGTTTCTAATATTTTAATTGCGCTATTTTCTTTATTTTTGTTCAAGATATTTTTTAATTTAGGACTATTAGTTGAATATAAATTTCTAAATATTTTTATTATAAATTCTATTGTCATTAATGTAATTTTAGCAGTTTTTAATTTATTCCCAGTTCCTCCTTTAGATGGAAGCAGAATTTTAACTGCATTTTTGCCAAGGAGTTTAGCTATAAACTATAATAAGCTTGAGCCATATGGGATATTTATTGTTTTTGGTTTACTTTATTTAAATGTTTTTGATTATATCTTTAATCCAGTTTTAGGTAACTTACAGTTATTGTTAGATTATGTTGTTAGACTTTAGTATTATTTGATAAAAAAGCTTTTTTTATGTAGTTTTTTTTAATGGATAAAAGTTTAATACAAAAAGTAGTAAATTCATTTAAAATTGATGGTAAATTAATTGAGATAAGTACTTTAGAGTCTGGTAATATTAATTACACATATTTATCAAAATGGGCTTTAGAAGGAAAAGAATTGTTTTTTGTTCATCAAAAAATAAATAAAGAAGTTTTTAAAAATCCTAAACTAATTAACGAAAATATAAATTTAATTTTAAACTCAGTAAACCAATCTAATTTATTTGAAAAATTATTTTTAGTCCCAACAAGAACTAATGAATTATTTATAGATGATATAGAGCTAGGTTTTTGGAGAACTTTTAATTACATACCTAACTCAAAAACTTTTTTATCTACAGAAAATAATATTCAAGCATTCAACTCAGGAAAAGCTTTTGGTCAGTTTCAAAAGATATTAAACACTTTTGATGTAAAGGATTTTAAAGAAACAATTTTAAATTTCTCTGATACTAAATATCGGTTTATACTTTTTCAAGAACAACTTAAAAGTAGTAAAAAACTAGATGGGGTTGATAAGGAAATAGAATTTGTTTTAAACAGGGAGTCTGATGCAGTTTTTATTACAAACTTAGTAAATGATAAAATTATCCCAACTAGATTAACTCACGGTGATTTGAAAATTTCTAACTTATTATTTAATTCTGAAAATAAAGTTTTATCTGTTATAGATTTAGATACCTGTATGCCAGGTAATATTTTATATGATTATGGTGATATGATTAGGTCAAATGCTTGTGATTGTAGTGAAGAGGTAGAAGATTTTTCATTAATTAAAGTTAATTTAGAATATTTTGAACAAATTACTAAAGGCTTTTTATCTGCAATTGGTTCTGAGTTAACTTCAAATGAATTAAAATATTTACACTACGCTCCAGGCTTAATTACACTAAATATAGGTATAAGATTTTTAACTGATTTTCTTGATGGAGATAAATATTTTCATACAAAATATGAAGGTCATAATTTGCATAGGGCTAAAGTTCAATTTGAATTAGTAAAAAACTTTGAGGATAATTTAGGTAATTTGAAAGAGATAGTTAATAAATTGGTTAATACCCTGTAATTATTATAGTTTTATTTTATTTAATAGATAAAAAATTATAATAACTATATAAATTTTATTATAAAAAATATAAACTTTTTAGTATTATGAGAAGCATCAAATATAATAACATTTTTCTTGAATCATTTGGTTTTGATTTACCTCCTTACTGCGTAACGTCAGCAGAAATTGAAGATAAGTTAATGCCTTTATATAAAAAACTAAATGTCCCATATGGTTCCTTAGAACGTTTAAGTGGGGTGAAAACAAGATATTGTTACGAACCTACTGAAACCCCAAGTATGATTGCAACTAGAGCTGCTCAAACAGCGATAGAAAATTGTAGTTTTGACCCATCAAAAATAGGTGCTGTTTTTAATTGTTCTGTAACTAGAGACTACTTTGAACCTGCAACAGGAGTTATTGTTCACAATAATTTAGGGTTAAAAGAAGATGTAATGGCGCTTGATATAACTAATGCCTGTGTTGGTTTCTCCAATGGTATTATGATGGTTGCAAATTTAATTCAATCAGGGGTTATCGAAGCAGGTTTAATTACTTCAGGTGAAAATTTATTTACTCTTACTGATTCAACATATAAGAAATTAATTGATGCTGATATTGATAGAGTTAGTTTTTTAAAATATCTACCTACCTATACTCTAGGGAGTGGGGGAGTTGCTTTTATTTTATGTAATGAAAAATTAGCAAAATCAGGGCACCAGCTAGTTTCTTCTGTTGCAAGGTCTGCTTCACAGCATAAAGATCTTTGTGTTGGGAATGCTGATTTTTGTTATTTAAATGACAGTCCTATTACTCCATTAATGGAAACAGATTCTCAGAAACTAATTTCTTCAGCTGCTAAATTAGGTGCAAGAGCTTGGCAGGACTACTCAGAATTACAAGGCTGGTCTCCTGATGAAATTTCAAGAATTTTTTGCCATCAAGTTGGAAAACATGTTAATGAACATTTTTATAACACTATGGGACTTCCTTTTGAAAAAGACTACTGTGTCTATCCAAAGTTTGGAAATTTAGTTTCTGCTGCGATGCCTTCTGCTTTAATAGATGCTGCAAATAAAGGAGAATTAAATTCAGGTGATAAGCTTTTACTTACAGGTTTTGGTTCGGGATTAAATGCAATTTTTACAGGTTTAGTTTGGTAAATGGGTAATAATTTAGCTGAAGATAGTCTTATAAAAAAATACCTTCCTTTTGAATCAAAATATATCCAGATCTCTGGATACAATATGCATTATCTTGATGTTTATGATGATATAAATAAACCTATTGTTTTGCTTTTACACGGAAATCCTACTTGGTGTTTTTTTTATCGTAATTTAATTCAAGAGTTAAAATCAGACTTTAGATTGATTGCTCCAGATTATATCGGTTTAGGTCTATCTGATCACCCTGAAAATACTCATTATAGAGTCAGTCATAGAGTAAATCAGGTAAATGATTTAATTAAAAAATTAAATATTAATAAATTTTCAATAGTAATGCATGATTGGGGAGGTTCAATTGGAACCAGTCTTGCTGTTAAAAATGTAGAAAAAATCGAAAGATTAGTTTATTTAAATACTACTTTAACTGAGACTGAAAGTCTTCCAGGTATAATTAAAAATGCTGCTAAACCATTGATTGGTAAATTTTTAACTAAAACTTCAAAATCTTTTTTAAGAACAACAACAAACTTGGGAGTTGCAAAAAAGTTACCTAAGGATATTAAAAAAAGTTATTTCCTTCCTTATAAAACTAAAAAAAATAGAACTGCTATTTGGGATTTTGTTGCAGATATTCCATTTGATTCTAAAGATGCATCTTATGCTGATATGCTTGATCTAGCAGAAAAGATTCCATTACTTAAAGAAAAACCGGTTAAGATTATTTGGGGATTAAAAGACCCGTGTTTTCATAAGGAAATGCTTAACAATGTTGCAGCGCATTTTCCTCAAGCAGATGTTTTAGAATTGCCCTCTGCATCACATTTAGTTCTTGAGGATGAGCCTGAGATTTGTAATAGCGAAATTAAATCTTTTCTATTATCTGATAAAAAACAAATTACACAAAAAATAAAAGATGTCAGTAGTTTGGATCATCCATCATTGTATGGAAAATTTTTAGAACAAGTTAGTATAAACCCATATAACTTTGCCGCTATTGACCCATTGTTTATAGGTAAAGATGTTAAATATTCTCAGATAAACTATAAAGATTTAAATGCAGAAGTAAATAAATATCAAAGAGGCTTAGTAAAGCTAGGATTAAAGGAAAATGATAAAGTTCTAATGCTTGTTACTCCAAGTACTAATTTTTTATCTTTAACTTATGCAGTTTTAGCAAGAGGGGCTGTTCCTTATTTTGTTGATCCAGGAATGGGGAAGGAGAATTTGTTTAATACAATTAAAGAAATAAATCCTGATATTTTATTATCCTCAATTAAAGGTAGGATTTTAAAATTATTAAAACCTTCTTTATTTAAAAACTTAAAATTTTGTGTAACAGCTTCAAATTGGGTTTACTTTTTTGGGCCAACAACTCGATATTTAAATAAATTTTCAAATAAACCCTTAACTTCAGCTAATTATTCTGATACAGCATTTGTTGCATATACTTCAGGTGGAACTGGAAAACCTAAAGGAGTTATTTATACTCATAAAATGTTAAATGCTCAGCTTGATATTTTGAAAGATGATTTTGGTTTACAAGTAGGGAAGAAAGATCTACCACTTCTTCCAATCTTTTCTATATTTAATTTGGCAAATGGTATCTGCAGTGTTTTTGCTCCAATAAATGTTTCTAAACCATTAGAATTAGATCCAACTAAAATTGTTAAATTAATAAATGATCTAAAAATAAACTATTCATTTGGTTCACCGACTTTATGGAAAAAAATATCAGAATATTGTGTAAGAAGTAATAATAAATTATTTTCTATTGAAAAAATATTTATAGCAGGAACAGCTGTTCCTAAAGATACTTTAAAAAGACTCAATGAGGTGTTAGATAATGGCAAAGTTTATACTCCTTATGGTTCTACTGAATGTCTGCCAGTGACTTTAATTAAATCTGATAAAATTTTAAAATTAAATGAAGTTCCATCAAAAAACTCATTTATTGGAACTTTAGTAGGTAAGTCTGTGAATGCAATTAATATTAAAATTGTAGATTCAATTGAAGATGGCCAAGAATTTAATAATCTGAAATTTTTAGATAAATTTGAAATCGGAGAAATCTTAGTTAAAGGTGATAATGTTTCATTATCTTATACTGATTCTACACATAATATTAAATCTAAACTAACAGATAAGAATGGTGATATTTGGCATAGAATGGGTGATTTTGGTTATTTAGATTCTGAAGATAATTTATACTTTTGTGGTAGAGTTTTTCATTCTGTGAACTTAGAAAATAAAACCTTATACCCAGTTCCAGTTGAGAAGATTTTTAATGTTCACCCAAAAGTTTCAAGATCTGCTTTGGTAGATTTAGCTGAAGATGGATATGGAGTAGTAATTGAGCCTGTTAGTGGAAATTTTCCTGAATTTAAAAAGGATCAAGATTCTTTTAAAAAGAGTTTATTAGATTTAACAACAGGTGTTGAATATCTTTCAGATTTAAAATATATATTTTTTCATAATTCTTTTCCTGTAGATGGAAGACATAATGCTAAAATCTTTAGAGATAAACTCTCTGTCTGGGCAAAATCGGAACTTAAAAAATGAGTACTTGCTTAGTAACAGGAGGTGGGGGATTTTTAGGTTATAATCTTTGTAAAAGTTTAATTGAAAAAGGTTTTAAAGTTATTTCTTTGTCTCGAAATAACTATAAAAAGTTAGATGAGTTAGGTGTTATACAAATAAAACACGATTTACGATTTCCTATTTATTTTAACGAGAAATATAAAGAAATAGATGCAATATTTCACACAGCAGCAAAAGTTGGAATGTGGGGAGACTATTATGATTTTTATGAAACAAATGTTCTAGGAACTAGGTATCTTTTAAAGTTTGCTCTTGATCATAATATTAATAAATTTATATATACTAGTTCACCAAGTGTTATTTCAAATGGTAAAGATTTGTTAAATGTTAATGAGAGTATTAAATACCCATTTAAGTATAATTCTTTTTATCCAATGACAAAAGCCGAAGCAGAAAAAATGGTTTTAGGTTATAATTGTGATAATTTAAAAACTATTTCACTACGTCCTCATTTAATTTTTGGACCAGGGGACACTAATTTAATTCCAACTATTATAAAAAAAGCAAAAGCTGGAAATCTAAAAATAATTGGTGATGGTAAAAATTTAGTTGACTTTTCTTTTATAACAGATTGTGTAAATGCTCATATAAACGCTTATTATTCTTTAAATACTAATACTGATTGTTCAGGTAAAGCTTATTTTATTTCTCAAGGTGAGCCTTTTAAATTGTGGGAGTTTATTAATATTATTTTAGAAAAAAATAATATAGAGCCGGTTGATAAGTATGTTAATAAATCTTTAGCTAAATTTGTAGCTTTTGTCTCAGAAAAAAAATCAAGATTTGATAACTCTGAACCATACCTAACAAGATTTTTAGTTGAACAAATGGCTGATTCTCATTATTTTGATATATCTAATGCTAAAGTTGATTTAGGATATAGTCCAATCTATTCAATGAAAGAAGCTTTAGAAATTATCTAAAATAAATCCACCATTTTCACTATCCCACTTAAACTCTGTTCCAGTTCCTTTTATGCTTTTACTTATTCCTATAAAACCAAAATCATTTGCAGTTATATCAATTTGAGTATGTTTTGATAGTTTGCCAACTCCAGAAATAGCTTCACAATTTTGATTGCTACAACTTAAATATTCTTCTTTTTCAATATAATTAGCTTCAATAGCGGTAGCTATGTTTTTTAAATCATTTTTTGCCTGTAAGTCATAAGCTGTTTTTTTATAATCAATATATTTTGGAAGTGTAAATGAGATAATTAATGATATAATTAAAATAACAACTAAAAGTTCAATTAAAGTAAAAGCTTTTATTTTTTTCATACTAAGATATTCAAGTTAAGAAAGAGAATGTTGCTTAATATTAAGTTCTTTAAGTATAATTTCTAAATAATTTTTTATTGTATCATTGTTAAAATAAAGAATTTTACATTTTAAATTCTTAAGCCATTTTATATGTCTCTCTTTACTTCTACCTGCAAGCTCTCCAGTATCATATTGAGCTGCCCAGGATATGAAATCTTCATTTACTTTACCATATTTAGTTACATCTCTTTTTCTTATTCTTTCTATTCTTATATCCTTTTTAATATCTAAATATATGACCAAATTAAATAATTCAGAAATTTTTATCCCCCAACTTTCTACGCTTCCAGAAAGAATAAAATCAGTTTCTTTTATTAAGTTGTTATAAGCTAGAGATATTTTAGAATTAAATTCTCTTTTTATCTTAAATGGTGGGCTTGTTTTAATCCATAAATAATCATCTGCTTCAAAATGTTTAATGTTGAGTATTCCAGATAATGCTTTACCTAAACTAGAGGTACCAGAACCAGCTGCTCCAGTTATCATAATTTTATAATTCATTATTAAATTGTAATTTATGCAATTTTGCAAAGGTTCCATTATTGTTAAGTAGCTCATCGTGTTTGCCAATTTCTTTAATTTCACCGTTTTCTAATGTTACAATTAAATCTGCAGACTTAATTGTACTTAATCTATGAGCAATAATAATGGAAGTTTTATTAACTAATAAAGAATCTAATGCTTTTTGGACTTCTAATTCAGATTGATTATCAAGAGAAGCTGTAGCTTCATCAAGTATTAATATAGGAGCATTTTTTAATATAGCTCTAGCTATAGCTATCCTTTGTCTTTCTCCACCTGAAAGATTTAATCCAGCTTCTCCAACAATACTATTGTACTTATCAGGTAAATTTATAATAAAATTATCTGCAAATGCAGCTTTAGAAGCTGAAACGATCTGTTCTTTGGTTGCATCTTTTATTCCGTATGCAATATTTTTTGATATTGTATCGTTAAATAAGAAAGTGTGCTGATCGACCATTGCAATTTGTTTTCTTAAAAAATTTAATGGCAATTCTTTTATATCTACATTCCCAATTTGTATTTCTCCAACTTGTGGATCAATAAATCTTGGAAGAAGGTTGATTAATGTAGATTTTCCAGAACCAGAAAATCCAACAATTGCGATTTTACTTCCCTCATTTATTTTTAAATTAATATTATTTAATATTAATTCTTCTGAATAAGAAAAGTTTACATTTTTAAATTCTATATTAAAGTTTTTAGGTTTATTAAAATCTTTATTATTTATATGGACATCTTCAATACTTGGAACAGTTTCTAAAACTTCAAAAATCCTATCAGCACCAGAAAGTCCAAGTTGTATATGATTATTTAGCTTAGAAATCTTTTTAATAGGTTCATACATTAAAAAGATGGCTGTTAAGAATGCTAAAAAGTCTCCTTGAGTCCTTGTTCCAGAGTATACAGAGAAGCAACCATATAAAATCACGCCTGAGATGATCAGTGAAGCTATTATTTCATTTATCGGACCAGTGATAGCTTTAATTTTTTCAGATTTAATAAAAATATCAGTTAATTTATTATTATTTTCACTAAATCTTTCTTTTTCGTAATCTTCTTTATTAAAAAGTTTTACTACTTTATGTCCTAAAATAGTTTCTTGTAGCCTTGCAGAGATATTCCCAATTTCATTCTGACCATTTTTTCCTAATTTTCTTATTCTTTTACCTAAAATTGTTATTGGTATGATTATTAAAGGAAGAAAAATAATTGATACTAATGCTAAAAATGGATCAAGGTAAAAAGCTGCAATCATTAAAGCAACAATTCTAATCGAATCTTTTAAAAGTGCAGAAATACAGTTTGTTAATAAGTCTTTTACTAGTAAAACATCAGATGTAATCCTAGATAGGATATCTGCTGAAGAGTTGTCATTAAAATATTTTGGAGATAGTTTTAAAATATGTGAATTTAAATCATTTCTTATATCTTTAATAATAAAATGTCCTATCTTACTTAAATAAAACTGTTGAACGTAGTCACTAAATGCTCTTATAAAGGAAAATGCAATTAAAAATACTGGAAGTAGATAAATAAGTGCTAAGTTTTTAGTATTAAAAACATCATCTAATATAAATCTGATTAAGAAAGGAACTCCTCCATCAGAAATCCCAAAAATTACCATAGCAATTAGAGAATATACTAAATATTTTTTATATGGATAAAGATAATTTAATATTTTTGAGAAGGTATTTGATTTATTATTAAGTAGAATGTTTTGTGCTAAAATAGCTGCTCTTTGATAGGTATTTGTTGATTCTTCAAATTCAGGGATTTCTTCGTGAGAATTTAATTGTGATTTAATATCTTCAAAAGAGTTTAAGATATGATTTTGATAGTCAGAATTAGTTAAAAGCTTAACTATTTCTTCTGATAAGTTTTTTTCTTCAGCATCTTGCTGTATAAATTCTTTTACCGACTTTGATTTAATAATGTTTATTAAGGAGTACTCTGAAATTGTAACTAATTTTTTTATAATTTTTTCTTCTAAATTTCCAAGCTTATAAAAAACAGAAGATGGTAACTTGCAATAAACAGCTTCTAGGTTATTAGTTCCACTTTTTAAAAGTCCAGCATTTGAGATCTTCATTAAGTTCTGTGAATCAATATTAGAAGTTTTAATCCAAGGGGTGGTAATATCTTTAAACTCATCTTTATTAATAGAAGGAGCAATAGAGATAATTGCTTGTAGGTTAGAAAGTTCTTTTTTAGCTAGTGTTAATGACTTTAAAACTACATCTAAATGTCTTTTTATTTCAGACTTCCTGCTTCCTGGAAGAATTAAAATAGTTGGTTTATTAATATCTAAATCTAATTGGTTATAAATATCTTCTTTATCAATCTCTTTATTAAAGCTATTTAAATCAGAAAAAGGGTGTCCAATATATGTTGTTTTAAAATAACTATTTTCTTCATAAAAATCTTTTTCAAAAGGAAAAATTAAAGCAACAGAGGAAATTCTTGATAGCTTTTTAATCCTTTTTGGTCTTGAAGCCCAGAGTTTAGGTGGAATTAAGTATAAAGAAGGGATTCTTAAAATATTGGAAAAAAAGGCTAATCTTAGGTTAAAATCAGGATAATCAGTGTATATAATTAAATCAGGCTTCCAGCTAATCATTTTAAAGACTAATGAGAAAAATATTTTAAAATGTTTATAAATAATACTAAAAATATTAAGTCCATTTGATGAAATTTCTGAATTATTTTTAATTAGTTTTACATCTTGATTTTTACAGTTGTTTCCTGCAAATCCAGAGAATAAAATATTAGGCTCAAGTTTTTTGAGTTCTTTGACGAGCTTAGATGTGTGAATATCAGCTGATAGTTCGCCGTTTGAAATAAGTATTTTAAAATGTTTATCCATCTATATCTTTAAGGTATTATGTGTAAATATTGTAAATAACATAACTTAACTATGAATAAATTACTACTAAAGATTATATCATTTATATTACTTATATTGCTAGGATTCCAGGTATATATCTGGAAATTTTCTACTGATTTAAGTCTTTCAGATAGTGATAAAAATGCAGTTTCAAGATTAGAAAATAAAGATATAGATAAAAGCTTATCTATATCTTCTAGAGATTTTAATGAGAAATTAATCAAATATAAGCCATACTTTGAGTTTTACTTTCTAAATAACAATAAAATTGAAATAAATAATTTTATAAAAAATAAAGACTCACTAACTAGACAAAGTCTTTTTAAGACGATATCTGAAAACATATTAGAAAATGATGAGATAAATAATCTAATTGTTAAACATTTAACAGATAAGATTATTGATCAGTCGTTAAAAGCAAACTTTAATCCATTACTTCTTTCTAATTTAATTAAGGTTCAGTCAAATTTTGATGCAAGTTATAAAAATGAAAATCTTATTGGTTTACTAGCGTTAGATGAGTTAAATAAAGACGTAGTTAAAGATAAAAATTCAATTAATCTTTTAGATGCAGATCAGAATTTAGAAATTGGTTTAGAGTATTTAAATAAAGTATATAATTTATATGATAACTTTGAAGCCGCTAGTTTACATGTTCTTAAGGGACCTGAATACTTATTTAATAAAATAGATAAAAGCGAAGCAATTGATTCAAAAATAAATTATAAATTAAAATCTTTAAGAAGTAATATAGAAAAAGATATTCGTAGTTTTAATAATAACATTGGTCAAGGAAAGATTAATTCTAAAAAAAGAAAAATTGAGCAAGAAGAAAAAGCTAAGACTTTAAATGAGGTTAAGACATATTCTAACTTTGATAGAGCTGTTGCAGTTTCTTTAGAATTTTTAAAGTCTGAGTATAATTCTAAAGAGTTAGCAAAGATGTTTTATTTTGAATCTGCTAAATATGCTTTAGACGTAAATCTTTTATTAGCCTATTCTATACATATTACAGAATTAAATAATAAATTTGATACTAATTTACGAGTTGGAATTTTAGGTTTTAATACTGAAAGAGCGAAACAAATAGCAAATAAATATAATATGACCTGGGGTGGTAAAAATAATTTATTTGATTTGAAGTATTCATTAAAATTATTTTTAAATTATTATAAAGAGCAGTTAACTAAAAATAAAGATAAAAACACAGCAATTTTTAATACTATTAAATTTACTGGAAAGTATAAGGATCAGGAAGTAAAAAATATTTTAAGCAGTCTCAACTTATTAATTAAAACTTGGGATCAAAAATATCTACCTAAGCCTTCTGTGAAAAACTAGCTTTAACTTCAGCAGGTACTGCAAACCACATTTTTTGATTATGAGTTTCATCAACTAGAGTACTATATAAAGGCTCAATATCGCTTATATTTTTAATATCACCATTTTCTAATATAACAAGCATTGATTGTTTGCTATCACCTTTATGAACCTGTGATTCTAATAATGTGTTAAAATAATAGTCAGGGTTAAAATTTAATTTTTCACAAATTTGAATTAGTTTATTTTTTACTTCATTAAAATTATTTGGATCAACTTTAATGGTTTTAAAAAACTTTCTATTTAATAATCTCAAAGACAAGTCTCTTAAGATTAAATCTTTACTGTTTTTCCATTTGGAAAGATGAAATTCCCACCAACTTTCAGTCATATTAAATAGGTCGTCAAGATTTAAAGAATGAAAAGAATTTGCTGATAAAACTTTTTTCATAGTTTCATCAAAAAAAAGACCTTCTTTGTTGTTTAGATTTTTAATTCTTTTAGTAATATTTTTTTGTAAACAGTCCGCAGATAAGATAACTCTATGTTGGTATACTTGTTTATACATAGCGTGTCTTGATACTGCAAAATGCATCATAGCATCTAATCTATTTTCCTTAATTGCTAAGTGCCCCTTAAGTGTAATATCAATAGAGTCTGTTAAAGCATTTATATTATAAATCCCATATGAGACTCCTGATAGTTTAGAATCTACAATACACCAATTGCCTCTATCAACATTCCATCCGCCACCAGAAATTAGTTGCCAGGTCCAAGCAGGAAGATTATCAGATTCTGATAAGATATCCGATATTGTATTTAAAAGATCTTTATCATAACTATTTAAGATTTCTGCCAAATGGGCGTCGTTTTTTATGATAAAGTGCCCGATTTCTTCATGTTGGTCTAAACAGTTTGGAAACCATACTTTTTGCGCTAAATGAGACCCGGGGGCTAAATGTCCAATATCATGTAATAAAGCAGCAGCAAGTATTGCAGCTTTATATTTTTTAACTTTTTGAGTGTATTTAACTTCAAGTTTATCTAATACAAATTTAGCTAAATAGCATACTCCTAATGAGTGCCCAAATCGAGAATGTTCGGAAAACATATAAACATATCGAGTATTTGCAGTTTGATTAATTTGTCTTAACCTTTGAACCCATTTAGTGTCTATTAAGTCAATTATCAGTTTTTCTTCAGGTATTTGGCCATTAAAGTTGATAGTTTGATGCACTAAGTCTGTAAAAGCTATGTTTTTCATAATATATTAAATTTAACATTTTTTTTAAGATAAGTATAAAATATTTAAGTTTTTTTTATATTTTGCCGATTATTTAACTGACTAAAGAGTTGGTGAAAAAAGTTTAATATGAGTGATAGTAATAATAAAAAAAAATTATTAAAAGCAAAAAGAGCTGCATTCTTAGCTCGATTGATAGTTTTAAGAGAGGGCAAAAAGTGTAAAGCCCATAGAGAGATAGAACAACTTGAGTGGGATAGTTTAACTACTGCTGAAGATTTAGCTAATAAGATAGCGAGTGTTTTTAAAAGAAATACTACAAGTATTTTATCGATTCAAAAAGATTTAAAAAGAGCTTTGGCTCATTCAGATAATTCTGCAAAATATTTTGCAAATGAGTATGAGAAGAGGTCAACAACTAATTTTATTGATGCTTTAAAGGATTATGAAAGATCAAATGAATTATTATTTGGTGACAATTCACCGCCTAAGTTTGGAGGCTGGTGTTTACCTGATCAATTAGAAAAAGAAAAAAAAGAATAATAGTAATATATTAAAATAAAGTATAGATAAAAGGTGAAAGTGCAGAGCCTTGGGTTAGGATAATTATTAGACCAAGAAACAAAAATATAATAACTATTGGAATTAGCCACCACGATTTTTTTTCTATTATTAATTTAAATAACTGAATAACTGTATTTAATTTGCTCATATACTAGCTATTGATTTGTAGTTGGTCAGGAAAGCTTTTAGAAATAATATTATCAACTTCCTCGATTAATGATCCAATTGCATATACCCACATATATTGACCAGTTTTATTTCCAGTTAAAACTTCAGCAATTTTATTTTTATCTTCAATTCTGTTTTTAAGATATAAATTTTTACCATCTGTAAGTAGTAAAATATCTGTAGGGTTCTTAAATACTTTAGGAAGGTTGTCTCTTAAATATTCAATGCCTTTTCTAAATCTATTAACTGGGAGTCCTTCTTTTTTCATTCTAAATAGCCAACAAAGAATTATCATATCAGGGTATGAATATTTATTTCTTCCTCTAATTTGAGTTTTGCCAGTGGTAGGGACAAGGTTTGTTCTTGAATAATAATTTAATAAAGCTAATCCAATCTTCTCTGCTCCTCCTGTGATGTTTCGAAGAATAAATTGTACTTCTTTAGCAGAAAATTCTTTGTTTAAATTATAGTTATTCATAATATGGGAATGATATTATATTTAAGATTATATGGTGTCAATGGTGGAAAATTAAAAATTAAAATAAACCGATCATAACAGGGATAGGTATTTTACTTGAAATAGAAATTTCATTAATATTATCAGTACCCTTGTAAAAAATTTGCGAAGATGGCCCTCCGTCAAGGTTTATTGCGTCTTTGCAGCCAACATCAATTAAAGCATTTTGTAGCCTTTCAAGGCTTATCCCACCAAGTCTATCTGATATAAAAAATGCGATATCATAATTTGCAAATGTGCATATTCCAGATCTTCTAGAAATTCTTTCCCTGTTTCTTAAACCATTTATACGCTTATAGTTGTATAGTAATCTTGGCCCACTTTGTATAGCTTCTTCAACTGAGATATTATTAAAGTTTTTCCTATGAACTATTTGAGGAAAATTGTTTTTTAAAAAAAAGACTCCAGTTAAAACAGAGCCAGTTGAATGCATTTTATTTAGTTGATTTCCATTTGAAATAATTAATCCTAAAGGATTATCGAACTCATCAAAAAAATTAGCATTAATTCCAAATGTTGCCCCAGATTTCATAGTTAAATCTTTAATTTTTAATCTTTTTTGCCCATAATCTGAAGCTCTGATAACTTTAAGTTTTAAGTCTTTTAATGAAGATCTAAAGAATATAACTTCTTTATAAAAAAGCAGGTCTTTTAAAAAATAATCTTTGCTATGATGTTTATATGATTTTAAATCCTTTTGAACCATCTTCCATTGATTATCAGCATAAACTGGGTTTAAACAATTTAAGTAAATAATTAGAGAGCTTATAATTTTTATTAGTAATTTTTTCAATTTTGCTTGCTTTTATTTTTTAAAATCATAAATTATTTTTTTATTAAATGTAATATATATTATAATTTATTTATGAAATCTGAAACTGTTAAAGAAAAGTTGTCTAATTTAGTTTTAAAATGTAGACAAGCAGTGAGATTATACTCATCAGTTGGAAATATTTCAAAAAATAAAAAAAATCAGTATTCAGACATTCAATTATTAGAATGGAAGCTAGTTAATGAACATTTATTATATGAATTAAATTATATCATTAAACTTTCTGATAAACTTAAATTTAATTATGAGATTTTTAATTTAAGAGATAAGTTTAATAATGAGTTAAATTATTATACTAACGAGTATAATCTAAGTTATAAGAAATTATTAGTTGCTACAGAAAATTCAGATTTTATTACATCTACAATTCTTTCTACTAATTTAATTAAATTAAAATCAAAGGTTGAAGCTATTGAGGCTGTTTGTCATGAGTTAAGTGATTTTATTAAAAAATCTAAAATTAAAAAAATTAACTTTAACGAAAAAACTACTGTTAGGGAGAAAGCTAAGGTCATTAGCTTAAAACAAAAAAAAGCTTAAGCAGTTTTATTGTCTAAATTTTCTTGTTTTAGTAAGTAAAAATCTATCAAGTTGTTTCTATTTTTAATAACCCAAATTACAGATGTTGTTTTAATGTAATAAATATTTCTTTCTTTAAGGTATTTATTTTTTAAAAAGCTTGGAATTTTATAACTATCAACAAAACTAGATTCTTTAACTGAGCTCGCGATAAATTGTAATAAATTATTTATTGTATAACGCTTACCAATTTTTAATGTTTTAAAATGAAATGGTTTTAAAAATAAAAATAAGTTTATTAGTAGTTTTTTAGTAATAAAAAAACCTTTTTCTTTATCTTTTATTTTTGCAACATATGTTCCTGTTGATCTTATGTATCCGTTAGTTTTGTATGTAGCTTTTTTGAATTTTTCTATTTCTGAGTTTAGGAAATATACTTTTTTTCTTGCAAGAAAATTATAAACATATTTAACTTGCTGCTTTTTATCTAAAATAAAAATTAAAGATTTAAATTTTAAAAATTTTAAAGTTTTATCTTTTTTAAATTCATTAGGTATCATTAAATATTCATTAGCTTTTACTAGTTTCAATTTTGGAATAATTTTAGCTAAGGTAAAAAGTGTATCTCTTTTTGATTGATAAATTCTTGGATATGTTTGAATAAAGTATTTTGATAATTTAGATTCAATTGCAAATTTATTGATACTTTTGTCATCAAAAAGATACAAAAATTTATTATTTTTAAGCTCAAAGAATGCACCGTCTGGAATGTTTATACTTTTAATATTTTCTTTATTTCTAATTTCAGAATCAAAGGGATGAATATAATCTCTAGCATCAATTGGTCTACCAAGAAAAATTGGGAGTTTATATTTTTGTGGGTCTTTGCAGTTAAATTGAATATATAATCCTGAGATGGCATTCTTGCCTTCAATTAAATAATAAAGAGATTCAGTAGAAAATAATTTCTTCAAAGCTTTTTCAGGGCTTATATTTGAATTATTTTCTTTAGAGTAATCGATATAGTAATTTACAATCGTTTCTTTAAAGTGTTCTTTAATAAAAAGCCCTTTTGAGGTGATTTTAAGTTGAGAGCGTTCATTATCAGATTTTATTTTATTTGATAAAAATAGAATGAAATTATTAAGATTTTCATCTTCTAGAGAAGTTTTGTTTTTATTTTCAACTTCTTCTGTTTTATCCAATTCTTTTGAATTATCTTCAGTTTCCAAGTTTTCTTTAGTAATATTATTTTCCATTGTACAAACGACTCTAATCTTTTATATTATTTTAACATGCTACTTGCGTTCGTCTAGTTGTTATATTATTTTTGTAGAAATTTTTTATTAAATTATGATTAAAGTATTAAATGTAAATAGGTCTTTTGGAAAGATAAAGGCACTGACTGATATTTCTTTTGAAATTGATTCTAATCAAGTAATAGGACTTCTTGGTCCAAATGGTGCTGGAAAAACTACTTTAATGCGTTTAATTACTGGATGTCTTGAATTTGATTCAGGAACTATCGAGATTGGTGGTAAAGATATTGCGGTCGATGCTTTGGAGATTAAAAAAATAATTGGATATCTGCCAGAAAATAACCCTTTGTACCCTGATATGACAGTTATTGGGTATTTAAATTTTTGTTATGATATTAAAGACTTAATAAAAACAAATAAATTTAAACAAATAGAAAAAGTTGTTAATTTAACTAATCTTGAACAGGTGTTAAATCAAAAAATATATACTTTATCTAAAGGCTTTAAACAAAGAGTAGGTCTTGCTCAGGCTTTACTAGCAGATCCTAAGATATTAATTCTTGATGAGCCAACAAACGGGTTAGATCCTTCTCAGATTAATGATATAAGAAATTTAATAAAAGAATTATCCAAAAATACAACAATAATTTTATCAACTCATATAATGCAAGAAGTTGAGGCCAATTGTAGTAGAGTTTTAATGCTTAAATCAGGGAAATTAATTAATGATTTTTTTCTTGAAAGTGTGAATGAGTATACAAATATAATTTTAGAATCAGATATTAAACTTAAAGGGTTAACAAATATATTAACTAAGTTAAAGTTAAATTGTAATGTTGAAAGTTTAGAAGATCAAAACAAGTTTAAAATTACTATTGAGGCTAAGCAGTTAAGTTCGACAAAAAATATTTCTAAAAAAATTATTGAGTCAGGTTTTAGCTTAGATAGTATTTATCCAGAAAAAGTTAATTTAGAAAATTTATTTTTAAGAAGTTAAGATGGGAATAGGACAATTATTTAAAAAAGAATTAAACAGTTTTTTTAGCTCTCCTTTGGGGTATATTTTTACTACTGCTTTTGTTTTTATCTGTTTTTTTATTTTTTATTATATAGAAAAGTTTTTTCAAAGAAATATTGCTGATATAAGGTTGCTATTTCAATGGATGCCAATTTTATTAATTTTCATATGTTCTGCCTTAACTATGAGGTCTTGGAGTGAAGAGAAAAAACAAGGAACCTTAGAGTATTTATTTAGTAACCCTATTAAAATATCTTCATTAGTTTTTTCTAAGTTTTTGGCAAATTTAGTAATAATTTTAATTGTATTATTAATTACTTTAATTTTACCTATTACCGTTTCTATACTAGGTGATATTGACTTAGGTCCAGTAATTGGAGGTTATGTAGCTACAGTATTCTTAGCTTCAGCTTATCTCTCAATAGGGCTTTTTATAAGTTCTAAAACTGATAATCAAATTGTTAGTTTGATCACTTCGGTGCTGGTCTGCTATGTATTTTATTTTATAGGAAGTGATTTAGTATCTTCAATTTTTGGACCAACTGTTAGTAATTTTTTGGCTAGGTTAGGGACTGGTTCAAGATTCTTATCAATAGAAAGAGGAATAATTGATTTTAGAGATCTATATTATTACTTAACAATTTTTGGAATTTTTATTACTTTAAATATCCTTAGTTTAAAAAAATTATTTTTTTCTACTTCAAATCAAACTAAAAATAAAAATAGAACTTGGATATTTTATTTGATTATTTTTAATTTATTAATATCAAATTTATGGATATCAAAAGTTAATTTTTTAAGAATGGATTTAACAGAAGGTAATATTTATTCGCCTAGTTCAGTTTCTAAAAAAATAATTTCAAATTTAGAAGAGCCTTTAAAAATTAGAGCTTTTTTTAGTAAAGAAACCCATCCTTTATTGGCTCCATTGGTTCCTCAAGTAATTGATTTTATAAATGAGTATAAATATTTTTCGAAAAATAAAGTTCAAATAGATATTGTTGATCCAATAAGTAACTCAATTGTTGAAAGAGAAATTAATGAAAAACACGGGATAGCTCCAACTCCATTTCAAGTTGATGATCACTACAGTTATAAAGTAATTAATTCTTATTTTGCAATTTTACTACAGTATGGAAATGAATCTGAAGTTTTAAATTTTCAAGATCTAATTGAAGTTAGACCCTCTCCTGAAGGTAAATTAGAAATTAAGCTTAGAAATATTGAATATGATTTAACAAGTAAGATTAAAAAAATTATTAATTCTTTTAATAATTCTGGTGATATTATTGATAACATTGAAAATAAAGTTAATTTTATTTCTTATATTAGTGAGAATAATCTTCCTGAAAATTTAGAAAAATATAAAGATGATCAAATTACAGTTTTGTCAAAATTTAAAGAAAATTATAAAGATAAGTTCGATTTTCAAATAATTAATCCTGATGAAAAAATAGCTCAGGAAATTCTTGGAAAATTTGGTTTTTCTGCTATGTCTTCTAGTTTTTTCTCTGATGAAAAATTTTATTTTTATAATTTAATCGAAAATAACGGAAAGTATATTCAGCTTGGTTTGGATGAAAAGTTAAGTAAAGATACTTTTGAATCTAATTTAAATTCGGCTATAAAAAGATTTAGTAAGGGGTTTGTTAAAAAGATAGGAATTGATACACCAAAACCGTCAAACAGTCAAAATCCATTTATGCCAACTCCTCCATCTATTTCATTTAGTTATTTAAAACAAAGACTGACTGATAACTACAATATTGAAAGTTTAAATTTAGAGTCTGGGTTTATTAAAAATGATATTGATTTGTTATTATTAATGTCTCCTGAAAATTATAGTCCTAAAGCATTATTTGCCATTGATCAATTTTTAATGAAAGGTGGAACGGTTATTATTAATGGAAATAATTTTAAAATTAATAGGGCTGCTGAAGGCATTTCTTCTATTAGAGTAAATACAGGATTAAATAATTGGCTTAAAGCAATCGGATTAGAACTTCAAGATAACTTTGTATATGATTTAAAAAATGAACCTTATCCTGTTCCAGTAGTTAGGGATATTTCAGGATTTAAAGTTGAAGAAATTAAAGCAATTAATTATCCATTATTTCCAGATATTAGACGTGCTAACTTTCTAGATGATAGTTTAATATTTTCTAATTTAAATCAAATTACACTTAACTGGGCATCTCCAATTAAGTTAAATAAAATTGAAAACCTCAGTTATGAAGTTTTATTTAAATCTTCAAATGATTCTTGGTTTGGTTCTGCATTAAATTTAATTCCTGATTTTGAAACATATCCTGAAAATGGTTTTAAAGAAGATACTAATCAAGCAAACTTAAATTTAGGAGTTGTTGTTAAAGGGACTTTTGAATCATTTTTTAAAGATAATGATTCGCCATTACTAGGAGATTCTAAATCAGAAGTTCCAACAGAGAAATCTGAACAAGAAGACCTGAATAAGTATACAAGTAAAATAGTTTCTTCTTCTAGTAGTGCTAAGGTTGTTTTAATTCCTTCTTCAAATTACTTATCTGATCAGGTTTTTCAACTCTCAGCTGCTCTTGGGAGTAATAGATATATTAATTCACTTCAGTTTATAGAAAATTTAGTTGATATTTCAGTTAATGACCCAGAACTTTTAAAAATTAGAAATATTGGAAGTTTTTCAAGGACCTTAGTCCCTTTAAGTGATAACACTAAAAAAGTCTATGAGATGTTAAATTATATATTAGCGCTAGTTTTAATATTTAGTATTTATTTAATTTATAGATTTAAAAATAATAAATTTAAAAAATCATTTCAATTTATTATGGAGAAGAATGTTTAAAAAATTAATTTATATCTTAGTTGCTCAAAGTATTTTAATCTTATTATTAAATTTAGGTTCTAATTCTAATAAGAATGTTAAAAGAACTATTGATCTCAATTTTAATGAAATTAAATCTTTTGAAATAGGAGATATGGTAGATTCATTAAAGTTTATCTCTAAAGATAATAAATGGTTTATTAGTAAAGAAAAAATAGATTACCCTGCTAATCAAAATTTAGTTTTAAATTTATTTAATAGTATTAAATCTTTTAACTTAAGTAATCTAGCTGGTTCTTCAAAGAAATCTAGTAAATCATTTTTAGTCTCTAATGATAATTTTAAAAAATATATTAAAATTGGTAATGAAAAATATTTTTTTGGTGAAAGCCCTTCATTTAGAAATGTATATTTTAGAGATTCTAAAAATAATAATTCTTATATAGTTGAGTTTAATGATTTGATGCTAAATTTAGATTTTAATAACTGGACTGATAAAGAACTGCTGCATTTTGATAAGTCAAATATTAAAAGTTTTGAGTTTAACGATATCAATTTTTTAAAAAATGAAGCAAGTTTTAAGATTGATGGTGATAAAGATTATAGCCAAGCTGTTATAGATAATTTTATTCAAATAATCTCAAATATTAATTATATTTCATTATTTGCTGACGATGGGTATGAGTTTAAAAAAGAAATTAATTTTATTTATAATGATGATAGCAAGCAACAGTTTTTAATATCTAGCTTAATAAATGAAGAATATTATTATTTAAAATACACAAAGTATGATTTTATTTTTAAGGTAAAAAAGGAAGTTATAGAGAATTTGTATGAATATGATATTAAAAAATTTATTTTAATTGAGATGGATGATATCTCTAAGGAAATAAAAGATAACAACTCTTAAATTAGTTACTTGTTCAAATTTTGATATAAAACTGATTATTAGTCAGTCATAAATTCTTTAGCAATTTTATACATATCAGAATTTAAATCTACAGATCTTGACTGGATAACTCCATTTTCATCAGAGATGTCTTTTAAATTTATATAAGATAATTCTTCAAAATCTCTTACAATCATCACTCCTGTTAATCCTTCAAGTAAAAATTTAATAGCCCCAAATCCTAAAAACTTGGTGTATTCTATATCAAAAGGAATTGGATCAGCGCATCTTAATTCATATCCCAAATTATGCCCTCTAAAATTAATATCTAAACCAGCATTTTTTGTTAAAATCTTTAATTGGTTTAAAACTAAATATTCTAAAGCAACATCTTCAAATTTAATTCTTCCCATTTCATCTCGAGGACAATTTGATAATTCTAAAATTTCATCTTCATTAAGTTTATCAATTAACCCCTCAGATATTAAGGCAACTCCATAAGCTTTACCTTTATCAGATCTTTTTTTAACATTTACAAATATTGCTTCAGCTATCTCTTTAGCAGTAATATTTTTTTGTGGAAATTCTTCGGCGATAACTAATGCATTAGCGTGAGATACTATACTAAATCCTAAAGCTAAAAACCCAGCATTTCTTCCCATAGTTCTTATAATAAACCACCTATCTCTTGTCTTTGCTTCAGTTGATAAAGTTTTTAAAATATTATTTCCAACATATGTTGAGGTTGAATAACCAAAACTTGGGTATTTATTTGGAAGTATTAAATCATTATCGATAGTTTTAGGGATATGAACTACTTGAATGTCTTTAAACTCCTGAGATATTTTTAAACTTAAATAAGCAGAACCTTCTCCTCCGATAACAATTAATTTACTGATATTGTTTTCTTTTAGTTTTTGGTAATAAGTATTTGTATCTTCTTTTGAATTAAAAGGATTAAATCTTGAAGTCCCAATAATGGATCCTCCTGTATTAGCAAAAGGAAGAATTTCATCATATTTTAAATTAACTTTTGAGTCTTTATCTAAGCAAACTCCTAAATGTCCTTTTTTAAAACCAATAAGGTTATAATTATTCTTTTCTGCGTGAAAAGCTGCAGAAACGATTACAGAGTTAATTCCTGGAGCGGGTCCTCCACTTACTATGATTCCAATATTATTTTTCATTTTTTATCTAGTTTTATACATCAATTCATTGTTTAATTCTAATAAATATTAATAAATTGATTATGAAATGGCTAGATGGTTTTAACTTTACATTAGATTCAGAAATAAAAATGATTCAAGATACTGCAAGAAATTTTGCTCAAAGCGAAATTTTACCTTTTGCTGCTAAGATTGATAAAGAACATTTATACCCTGAAGATATAATTAAAAAAATGGGAAACTTAGGTTTTATGGGCATATGCGCCCCGGAAGAGTATGGAGGAGGTGCTTTTTCTCAAACAGCTTATTGTTTATTAGTAGAGGAAATAGCTGCAGCCTGCGCTTCAACATCTGTTATTTTAAGTGCTCATAATTCTTTATGCATATCTCCAATTGTTAAATTTGGAACTGATGCCCAAAAAAAAGAATATTTACCAAAACTGGTTACTGCTGAAAATATTGGTTGTTTTGCATTGTCTGAACCAGGAACTGGCTCCGATGCTGCTAATCTAAAATGCACTGTTACCAAAAAAGATAACAAATATATTATAAATGGTACAAAAAATTGGATAACTAATGCTCCTGTAGCAGGTGTATGTATTTTAATTGCAAATCAGGATCCATCAAAGGACCATTCAGGGATAACAGCCTTTGTTCATAGAATGGATTTAGAAGGCATTAGTGTTGGAAAAAAAGAAGATAAACTTGGAATTTGTGGATCTCCAACAGCTTCTATAGTTTACGACAATGTTGAACTTGATGAATCAAATTTGTTATCAGAAGAGTTTAGTGGTTTTAAAGTAGCTATGTATACTTTAAACGGAGGGAGAATGGGAGTTGCATCTCAAGCTGTCGGGATCGCAAGAGCTGCTCTTGAAGATGCGATAAGCTATTCAAAAGAGAGAAAGACTTTTGGAAAAAAAATCCACGACCATCAAAGTATTCAAAATTATTTAGCAGATATGATTATTAAAATTGATTCTGCAAGATTTTTAACACTTTCAGCTGCTCATTTAAAAGATACAGGTAAAAGTTATATCAGGCAGGCTGCAATGGCAAAACTTGCAGCATCAGAAGCTGCAATGGATATTAGTATTAAAGGTGTTCAGATACATGGTGGGTATGGGTATGTAAAAGAATACCCAGCTGAAAGACATATGCGAGATGCCAAGATTACTGAAATTTATGAAGGGACTAGTGAGATCCAAAGAATTATAATTGCCTCGCAGTTAATTAAAGATTCTTAGTCTACTCAAATAAAGAATTATTTGTTATTTTGTAAATTATGAAAGTAAAGTGTTGTCTATTTTTAATGTTATTTTGTTTAAGCTCTTGTATATTTGTACCTTTTATCTCTGCATATAAAGAGCTAGGAAATTCTCCAGCAGATCGAAAGAAGTTATTTTCTAAAAGTCAAAAAGATTTTAATACTAGTTTGTTAAATGTTAGTAAGATGCAACTTCAAAGTTTTTTTATTGATCCAAAGGACGCTTATTATTATTTTAAAAAGAATTTAAAAAATCAAAAAGTATTTAAAATTGAAAATGAATATCTAGATTTTGATGATGAAGCAAAATTAATTACTGCATATGTAAATGTTAAATATTTTAAAGTTCCTGTTTATATTGTTAATGATAGGACTGAAGTTCAAGTTTGGAGTTTTGAAAAAAAACTTGGTTGGAAAATTAAAGAGATAAAAGATGAGTAAGTTTTGTATTATTATTTGTAGCTTTTTGATATTTAGTTCTTGTTCTTTTTTAGAACCAAAAAATAATATTGAAAATAAATATAAGCAATCTGTTAAACTAAAAAAACCATTGAAAAATAAAAGTAATAATAATTCATTATTTAGTTTAAAAGTTGTTGAAGAAATAAATGATGGTAATTTTTTACATATAAGAACTCTCTTAAGTTCAGAAAATAGTTGGAATCCTGAAGATAGTATTATTCTAATTAGAGGTTTATCAAATGGTAGTAATACAGCTGAAAAAAAATATTTAATTAAAGACTTTTTTAAAGATAAAAATTTATTAGGTAAGCCTTTTAGTAATGTTAAAGCTGACTTGACTATTATGAATAAAGAACTAACTGATTACCAATTAGAAGTTCTCTGGGGTAAAGATGCACATAGTTTTATACCGTATTCAAATAGTAATTATAACCGCTTAAGGTTTGCAGAGACTAGCTTAAAACTGAATGAGAAGTGTGAAGAAAAAGAATATTGTAGCTTTTTAACTTCTAAATTAATCAATTCTAGTAAAATAACTATAAATTCTGCTAAGATAGGATTAAGTTTTGTTTTTTTAAAAAAATATCAAAAACTTGATTTAAATATTAATATACCTAAAAATGAGACTATTATTGATCTTAGTGATTTAGTTATTAAGCCTCAAGAAGTAAAAAATATTAAAATTGATATAGAGCAAAAAATACCAATTTCCAAGGATGGAAGGTATGAACCTCTTTTAAGAGTTATCTCTTATAATTAGATAATTAGAATTTAAAATGGCATCTGAAAATTTAGTAAAAATAAACAGTAAAACAAATAAAAAGCTAACTGCAACAAAAAATGTTTTTATTAAAACATTTGGTTGTCAGATGAATGTTTATGATTCTTTAAAGTTAGAAAAAATATTAGAAAATGATTACAATAAAGTTGAAACAATTGAGGACGCTGATTTAGTTTTGATAAATACTTGTAGCGTTAGAGATAAGCCAGAAAAAAAACTTTATAGTTATATAGGTAAAGTTAAAAAAATCAAACGAGGCTCTGATATTATGATCGGAGTTGGAGGTTGTGTAGCTCAACAAGAAGGACAAAACATTATTAATAGATCTTCAGATGTTGATTTTGTTTTTGGTACTCATAATTTATCTTTAGTGCCATCTTTAATTTCATTAAGAGAAAATGGCGCGCCAGCTCAAGTCGCTGTTGATTATCGAGATGATTGGGAGGAATTGCCTTTAGGTATTTCTGATTATGGGAGAGTCTCTTCTTTTGTATCTATTTCACGAGGTTGCAATAAAGTATGTGCTTATTGTGTGGTTCCAAATACTCGAGGAAAGGAAGTTTCTAGAGCGATTGATGAAATACTAAAAGAAGTAAGAATTGCAGCGCATAGAGGCGCTAGGGAGGTTTTACTACTTGGACAAACTGTAAATTCTTATGGATTAGATTTTAACCCTAGAATTAAATTTGTAAGCCTTTTAGATGAAGTTTCAAAAGTAAAAGGAATAGAAAGAATAAGGTTTACTAGCCCTCATCCTCAGGAAGTTAGGCCAGATTTTTATGATTTATTAATTGATAATCCTAAAGTTTGTAGAAGTATTCATATGCCACTTCAATCTGGAAATGATCGAATATTAAAATTAATGAACAGAAACTATAAAAAGAAAACTTATTTAAATATAATTAATAAGCTTAGACAAAGAGTTCCTGATGTTACAATTACCACTGATTTTATTGTTGGTTTTCCAACTGAAACTGAAGAAGAATTTGTAGAATCATTAGAAATTATTAAAGAAGTAGGCTTTGCATCTAGTTTTTCTTATATGTATTCTCCAAGACCTGGAACGCCAGCTGAAAATATGGATGATATGGATCAAAGTATCAAGCTTGAAAGGCTCCAAAGGCTACAGGCTGTTCAGGAAGAGGTGACTCAGAACTGTTTAGATGAGTGGATTGGAAAAGAAGTTGAAGTTTTAATTGATAGCCCTTCGGCAGTTGATCCTAGAAAAATGCAGGGAAGAACTTCTCAAAATTTTATTGTAAATTTAAATAATTTTTATCAGGATTTAGAGCCAGGAAAATTTATTAACTGTTTGATAACAGGTAAATCAAAATTTACGCTAAAAGGTGATATGAAACAAATATTAGAAAAGTAAAGATATGAGTGAAAAAAAAGAAATAGAAATGATAATTACTGGTCTAGTAGTTGATAAAGAAACTTCATTCCCTGTAATAATTTTAAGTTCATTGGATTCTAAGATTCAATTGCCAATTTGGATAGGAAAATTAGAGGCTACAAGCATAGTTTATCTATTAAAAGAAATGAAAGTAGACAGACCTTTAACAATTGATTTGCTTTATAATTTATTATTAAACTCAGATTCAACAATTGAAAGAGTGTATATCTCAAAATTAGAAGAGTCTACTTTTTATTCAGAAATTTATGCTGTAAAAGGGGATCAAGTTGAAGTCTTTGATGCTAGACCTTCAGATGCTATTGCGATAGCTTTAAAGTTTAATTGTCCAATATATGTAAATCAACAAGTTATAGAAAAAGTGAAAAATAATTATAGCTCTAAGGGTTTTAGCAAGCCTAAAGATGTTTCTTTGAAAGATAGCTTAAAACATAATGTTGATTTTAATGAGGTAGATAAAGATAAGTGGGACGAATTATTGGCAAATTTAACAGAAAAAGACTTTAAGAATAAAATGTAGTTATTGTATTGACAAAATAACACATTATTTTAATTTAATACTATGAATAATACAGCAAAAAAAATGAATAATAACGAAAATAGCAAAATTGACGAAGTCACAGATTCATTTAAAAATGATCCTTTCTTTGGAAAGATAATAGAGAAAAAAGATAGAATACTTACCATTCTTTTTATAGCAGCCTTAGCGTATTTTGGTTATAATTCGTTTATTAATTCTAATAAAACTAATCTTCAAAACTACTCTTCAACTTTAGAAAGTATGAGATCTGATTATGCTTTAGTTAATGATCTTAATACGCAGATCACTGCTTTAGAAACTAAAACTGATATTACTGAGGAAGAAAAATTAGAATTAGATTCTTTAAATAATTCTAAAAAAGAAGCATTGGTAGCATTAAATGGTAAGCAGCAAATATTAAAGGAGTCTGAAGAACCTTTTATAAGTTTATCTGAGTTTTATAATCACAATATTGTTAAATCAGAAGATTATTACTTAAATATTATTAAATCAGATAACTGGAAAGCTGAAACAAAAAATAAGTTTTTTATGGAATTAATACAGCTTTATGCTTTTAGAGAACTTTTATCATCAAATGATTATAACGCAGAACTTGAAACAGGTTTATTTGATTTGTTAGAAAATAGTAAATTTGTAAATTTATCTGTAGCAAAATTACTTCTAAGTTTAGATTTTATTTCACAAGAAAAAAAAGATGATGTAAATAAATTTTTAGATAAAATAAAATCTGAAGATCCAAGTCAAACTGAAATTATTAATAGTTTGGTTTTAGGATAAGTTTATATTAGAAATCATTACAGGGTTCGTTTCCTTAGAAGCATTAAGGTGATTTGTTCTAATTAATTTTTTGATTATACTAAATTTCTTTTTAGATGCTTTAAAACTACTTCCTGTATTATTATATAGCTCAGATTGTTGAGCTAGGTTGAGACCATTTGAAAAACTTAAATTAGTATAATTTTCTAGTTTAATGTTATTAATTAATGCTTTTTCATTTTTAGTTTTTTTAAATAATTTCATTTTTTTCATTTTTACCTTGTTTTAAAAACTTAGTATATATAATAATTCATTCTTAGTAAAAAAAAGTTTTATTTTAGTTATGCCTAAAAAATACATATTATAAAAATAATAACAGTACTATTTATGAATACAGTAAATATACAATAAAATAAGTGTGTTAAGATAAAAATGAAAAGCTGAAAAATAATAAAAACTAATAGGGGGGGCTATCTTTTTAAAATCATTTTTAGCAGTTTTATTTAAAAATTAAACATATTTTACCAAAATAATTAAGTAAATTGTTAAAGATATAAATTTAAATATAGAGCAGATTTTAAAGAAAAAGCAAATAAAACCTAGAAATTATATTAAAAAGGATAAACTATGTTTAAGTATCTGTTTCTTAGGATATATTATGAAAAAAAAGATGTTAACAGGAATTAGCTTAACTATATATTATCTTATTAACATCAATATTAAAAAATATGTATTTGTATTACAGATACTTATATTATAAAGTGAGATTGTTTAAAAAATTATGCATCAATATTTTTCATATATTTTAATTTTATCAATATTAATATCATTTTATACAGTTTTTTTAAATTTTAATATTAAGACTTTTATTATAATATCTACTTTATTTTTATTTTCTCTATTTGCTTGTTATTTATCAGGTGTATTTGATTTTTATGATCTTTTACTTAGTGACAATAAGAAAATAGTTCAACATATTATTATATCAAAGATTTTAATATTTTTTAGTTTAGTATTAATAATTAATAAATTTATAGAACTTAAATTCAATAATAATAAAATTAATAAATATATTAACAATTTTTTAATAATAATTGTAACTTTTTTATTATTTTTTAATCTATATATTGGTTACTTACTATGATTAAAAAATCTGAAATAATAAAATATTATCATCAAAACCCTACTGCTATTACAGATAAAGGCTTAATAAGAAAAGTTAATGAGGATAAATATTACTTAATACAAGCAAAAAATGCTCATATCTGGCTGTTATGTGATGGAATGGGGGGAATGGAAGCAGGCGAAATGGCCGCCGTTCAATTAATAAATTTTCTTAAACAGTACTTTTCTAACAAAAAAATCTACCACCCTCTAAAAGATATTGAAAAATCTATTTTAAGCGCAAATAAATATATTTATGACTTTAGTAATAAACAGTCAGGAACTACCATCGTACTTTTACTGTTTTATAAAAATAATTTATATGTCGCAAATATTGGAGATTCACGTCTTTATTATTTAACTGATAATCAGATTATTCAAATAAGTAAAGATGATAGTTTAGTTCAGGCTTTAGTGGATTTAGGAGAAATAAGCTTAGAAGAATCTTTAACTCATTCTAAAAGACATATATTAACTAAAGCAATTGGAACTGAAGAAAAATTATCTTTTAAAACTTGTAGATATGTTTTTGATCAAAGTTTAAAACAAAATCATCTGTTAGTATGTTCTGATGGCTTATATAGTTTAGTTGAAAATGAAGTAATACAAGAAGTGATTTTAAATAATTCTAGTAAGATTGCAGCGCAAAAATTAGTAGATTTAGCAAAAGAACAAGGCGGAGATGATAATATTACAGTAATATTATTACCTATTTTAAATAATATTAAGATTTATGAGAATAATGACGATTCACATAATAAGAACAAAAAAATAACTATATATATTTTATTTTTAGTTATTTTAATAGTTTTAATAGGATTTATATTATGAGTGAAGACGATATTAGAAATAAAACGGTGGTAATGCCTGCTGATATGGCTGGTAAATTAAGAGATAGGTTAAGAAAAGAAAAAAAAGACTCTATTTTCTATTCTTCAGAATCTAGTAGCAATACTGAAAAAAAAGAACCTATAAATAAAATCACTAAACCTATTGGAAATTCTGGAATTTCAATAAATGAAGAGTTAGATACTCTTGATGATAGAGATACAGTTCAGATCCAAGTAAATAGAGAAAAAAGAGAAAATTTAATATTAAAAGATAAAATTGTCTATAAATCTAAAACCGTTTTAGCTGGTTTTTTAGTTTCATTTGATAAAAATGGATCTGGTGATTTTTTTCCTTTATACTCTGGTGAAGTCTTTATTAGTAATTGTTTAAATAGTGAGCAAAATATTTTTGCAGTTTCAGATACTAAAATAGAAGAAAAACAAGCAAAATTTAATGTTTCTTTTGAAGGGAAGGTTACTTTGACTGATTTAGCTGCAAATGGAATGACTAAATTGAAAAAATTTGGAACAAATAATTATATTGAACTAATGTCAAATAGTGATACCTTAGATCACGGAGATGTCTTAGTGATAGATAAAAGAAATTTTCACATAGTGCTTATAAAATTTTCGGTATAAACTTGAGTAAAAAAATTCCTAACATAAGCCCAGGAACTGTTATTGGTAACAGATATGAGGTAATCAAGAATCTAGGTTCTGGAAGTATGGGTTATGTTTTATTATGTAAACATAGAGAACTTGCTGGTCATACTGTGGCAGTTAAAGTTTTATTTCCCGAAGTTGCCGAAGATGAAGTTTCAGCCGCAAGATTTAAAAATGAAATCTTTGCCTCTTATGGTGTTTCTCATCCAAATGTTGTTAGGGCTTATGAATATTTTCGTGATGGAGATTTACTTGGGTATTCAATGGAGCACGTCCAAGGTAAAGATTTATCAGATCTAATTAGAGATAAAAAAAATAAATTATCAGTTCAAGAAGTTTTAAAAATTGTTTCTCAAATTTGTTCAGGTCTTCAAGCTATTCACGATGCAGGTATTGTACACAGGGATATGAAACCCGAAAATATTTTGATTAATAAAGAGAATCAAGTAAAAATCGCTGATTTTGGGATTGCTAAATCAAATGATGGTCCAAAATTAACTGAGCACGGTGGGGTAGTTGGGACTATCGATTATGTAAGCCCAGAATATATGCTCGACTCTATAGTTGATTGGAGGTCTGATATTTATGCTTTAGGAATTATTTCATATGAATTATTAACTAAACTCTCCCCTTTTGAAGGAGATACTGTTTATGAGACAATGAATAAAAGATTATCTCAAGACCCAGCGGCTCCAAGTTCAATAAATAACCAAGTTCCAAAAGAGCTTGATAATATAATATTAAAAATGCTTGCTAGAAAACCAGAAGATAGATTCCAATCTGCTTTAGAAATATTTAGAGAACTTTCTCCATTAATCAAAGATGATATTAGGGATATCCAAAGCACTTTCCAAAGCACAGCACTTAGGAGTCCTGTATATAAAACATCAAATGTTGAGACTAATTCAAAGCCTACTCAAGAGGTAGATATTTCAAATATACTTGATGATTACAAAGAAAAAGATACTTTAACAATTACAGAAGATGAAAAAGAATTTATTTTAAATCCAAATTTTGTTGAAAGGCCAGAAATGGAAGCAGTTCTTTCTCGCCCTAAGTTAAGCAAAAAATTAATTTCTCAAAATATTGTTACTAATTCAGAGATAATCAAAAATTACTCTAAAATTAGAAGGACACCTTTATTTCAAACATTTTTCTTTAAATTAATAGTAATTTCTCTTTCCATTCTTCTAGGAACTTTAAGTTCTTATTATTTATTTAGTTTTTTATTCCCTGAAATTGACTATAAAAATCTTACAATAAATAATTTTAAGTATATTCAAGGACTTATTAAGACTTTTATATAAACTTGTTTTATCTATATCTTACTAAAAATACAATTAATTTTTTAAAAGAAGCTGCCGATACTACTAATACAATATTATGTTTGATTACTTTTAGTTATAGTTATCATCATAAAAGTAACAAGAGTATTTTAGATTAGATTATGAAATTATTAATTTTAGATGAAACCACGGAAGCACAAGCAATATGTGCTAGCAGAATTGAATCATTTAACCAAAGTGATATGGAGATGTTGGATCTTCAAGTTCATTTAGTAAGTGAAAATGATTATTCTGATAAACTCGAACAGACTGATGTATTAATTATTGGCTCTCAGGTAGGTGAAAGAGGTGTGTATATTGCAAGACAGGTTAATTCATCGTTTCCTTGGATTCACGTTATTATGTTTGTAACTGATGAAGCGTATGGAGGTGGAGCTTTTAGGTCTGCTCATTCTGTTGGTGTTAGAAAAGTTTTTGCTGATGGTGCTGATTCTTTAGATTTACTTCAAGAACTAGTTGCAATTAATGCTGAGTTTAAAAAAGAAGGCAGAACTAGAGAAGGTAGATTAACAGTTTTAATTCACGCTAAAGGAGGAGTTGGTGCTACATCAGTTGCTGCAGCCTTAGCAGAAGTAAGTTCGCTTGCTAATACAAAATCTTTACTATGGGACTTAGATGTTGAAACAAGAGATTTATCTAGAGCATTAAGAGTAAATGGCTCGGAAGCAAAGCTTGTCAGTGCTTGGGTAAATGGTACACGAGATATTACAAGACAGTCTTTAAGTGATGCAATTATTGAATTTAATGATTCTGTATCATTACTTATGCCTCCAGATAGAATGGCTGAATCAATGGATTTAGTTTGTCATACAGATGGAATAGGATTGATACAAAGAATTAGTGAGCTTGGGAAAATATTATTTGATAATGTTATTGTTGATACTGGTGGCAGAATGGGGCCTGCAATTGGTTCTCTTTTAAGAGATGCAGATAATGTTATAATTGTTATGGATGATTCTGTATTAGGTTTAACAGCTGTTGATGTTTATTTAAGTTTTATTAAAAGTTTAGTCGGAGATGTTAATAGAATTAAATTTTTAGTAAATTCTTATACTGGTTCTCTTTTAAATATTGAGCAAATAGCTGCTGAGATACAACAGTTTCACGATATTTCAATGGAAAGTTGGCTGACACCTATTCCAAGTGATTTAAAAGCTTCTTCCTGGCCTGGTACTGGGAAAACAATCTATAGTTTAGGAAATAGAAGTACAAGAAGTGCTTTAGAAAAATTGGCTGCAGAAACAAAGTTAATAGATGTTCAAGGAGCTGTCCCAACTAAAGAAAATAAAAGTTTATTTGGTAAGCTGTTTGGGAAAAAAGATAAAAATGTTCAAGACTCAACAATTAAAAGTTTAGGATATGATAATAAAGAAGAGAAATAAAATTAATTAGATTAAAGTAAATTTAAAAAAAGTAGGAGAAAATTATGTCACGAGGATTTGGAGGAACTTCAAAAAGAAAGTCAAATAATGGGTTATTATTTTTGATTGTTTTATTGTTTATAATAGCATTAGGCATATTAGGTTATATATTATTAAAACCTAAGCCTGTTCAACAAAATAAAAAAGTACAAACTTTTAAATTAGTTGATGTGATAGTTCCTAAAAGAAAAATTGCCGTAGGGGAATTATTGACAGAAGAGTTGTTTATAAAAGTAAAAAAACCTGAACTAGCAATTGATGAGAGTGTAATTAAGTCTTTTGCTGAATTAAAAAATGGTTTTTATTCAAATACAGTTTTAAATCAAGATCAATTATTATTAAAAGATTATTTAACTGTAAATAAGCCTAACACTGCGCTTAGTGGTAGAATTCCTCCTGGATTTAGAGCTGTAACAATTAAAGTTACTGCTATTTCAGGTGTTGAAGGCTGGGCAACTCCAGGTTCTAAAGTTGATGTTTATTGGACTTCTAGTATCGATGGTGAGGCAATAGTTAATGTGATAGTTGAAAATGCAGAAGTATTATCTGCAGAAAGAAAAGTTTCTGCAAATCAGGATCCTAATTCTCCAGTTCCTAGTACTGTAACACTTTTAGTTACAGCTGAAGAAGCTAAGTTGATTCACTTAGCTGCAAATTCTGGAAGTTTAAGTTTATCTTTAAGAGGTGATAAGGATGCTACTGGTAATTTAGGTGGCCCAGTGAGTATTGATGAAATTAGCGGAAGACCAAAAATAAGCACAACGACAACAAGAACTGTAAGAAGAGTTGGTACTGTAACTATTGATGGCGTAAAATGGGCTGTTGATGAAAATGGGGATTTAATTCCTTTAGACTAATAGGTTTAAAATAGGTATATTATGAGTGATGATAAAAATAATGGTAATGATGATTTAGCTGGATTGTTTTCTACTAGGTCTTCAAAAAAAGAAAATATTAATAGCCCTGAAAAAGTTACTAAAATTGATAAAAATATATCTAAAGTAGATTCTAAAAATTTACCAGAAGTTAGTTCAAATAATTTAACTCTTACTTCAAAATCTAATCCTGGGTTAAGAAGAAGTACTGGAATGAAGGTTCCTAAAAAAAAGTTAGTTAGAAAATCAAGTGTTACTTTATCACCAGTTGCTTCTACTGTTTTAAGAGAAACTAGAAGAGAGCTAGGGAGTAAGGTCTATGCAAATAAATCAGATCAAGTTCACGAGAGTACTATTATTACAGCAGTAGAAAAAGTAATAAGAGCTAGGAATGCTACAATTACTGATATTGAAAAAGCCAATATTGTAATTCATTTACAAAAAGATTTATTAGGTTGGGGTGTTTTAGAGCCTTTAATAGCAAATCCAGAAGTTACTGATATTCACTGTTATGATCACCAAACAGTAGTTTTACAAAGAGGTAAAGTTTCAGAAAGTACAGGTATTCATTGGCCAAATAAAGCTGCATATGTTTCATTTATTGATAGAATTTTAATGAGACTTGGAAAATCTTTATCTACTCAACAACATACAATTGATGCCTCATTTCCAGATGGTACTAGGATTTGTGCTGTTCATGATTCTGTTTGTGGATCAAGAGGGCCATTACTTTGTATTCGTGTTCCAAGGATGACAAATGCATCGATTGAATCTGCAATTAATTATCAAGTTGGACCAGAATTAATAATCCAATATTTAGCCTCGCTCACTGCCTCTGGTATTGTGACAATGATGTTATCAGGAGAAACAGGAACAGGGAAAACTACATTAATGAAATGTTTGGCAACAAGGTTTGGAGCAGATGAGTCAATTGTAACAGTAGAAGATACTCCAGAATTGAATTTACAACACAAGTTTTTTAGATCTTTAGTTTCAAGAACTGCAAACTTAGAAGGTAAAGGAGAAGTTACATTATCTCAGCATATTATGACAACTTTAAGAATGACACCAACAAGAGTTATCTTAGGTGAGATGAGAACGCCTGAATCAGCTGAAGCTTTTTTAGAAGCCGCTCAAACTGGACATACAGGAATGAGTACAGTTCATGCTAGAAACGCTAGAGAAACTTTAATTCGTCTTGAAAGCTTATTAGGTAGAGCTCAAAAATCTGTTTCTATAGAAATTATTAGGCAACAAATAGCTTTAGCTGTAGATTTAGTTGTTTGGCTTGTTAGAGATAAAGAGCTTGGAAAACCAAGAATAGCTGAAATAATTGAAGTTGGACATTATGTAGAAGGCGCAATTCAAGTTAAGCCTATTTTTACATTACAAAAAGGGGGAAAAAACCCTGTCTGGAGCGTAGATTCCTGGTCTTCAAATTTTGATGAATATTTAGCAAGAGATGGGATTTATTTAGGAGATGCTCCTAAAGAGTTAACTTTACAAACTGAGTTTAAGAGAAATGAGTAATCAAAGTTTAATAATAATTGCATGTGTAATTTTAATTATTGCACTGATAATAACTTTTTTGTATTTAAAAAGTTCTCAGCCTGTAACAATTGGTAGTAGTGATAATTTATTAAATAAAAACATAAATAAAAATTCTTTAATTGATGAAAAGATTAGACGAAAAGATGGAAGAATCAAAGAATTAATAAAAGAGTTAAAATATGCAAAGTGGGGAATTAACCCAACAATTTTTTATCTATGTGCCGCTGCTGCAAGTATTATTTGTTTTTTAGTAATAAGTAAATTATTTGTTCCTATTTTAGCAGTTATTTTATCTATAATTTTTGGTCCATTATTAATGAATACTATATTATATAAAAAAGTTACTAAAAGGGCTAGAAAGTTTGAAAAAGATTATCCTCCAATGCTTTTATCTATGGTTAGTTTTTTAAAAACAGGGATGAATACAATGACTGCTTTAAAAACTTCTGCTGAAGGTTTAGAAGATGGATCCTTAGTTAAAGAAGAGATAGAGCTGTTGCTTGAAAGGTTAAGATTTGGTGTTTCTGAAGATATCTCTCTTGGAGCATTTGGTGAAGATATTAAACATCCAGAAATTGAACTATTTGTTCAAGCATTACTTTTAAGTTCTAAAGTTGGTGGTACTTTATCTGATACTCTTGATAGATTATCAAAACAAGTTAGAAAAAGACAATATTTTACTGAATCAGCTAAATCTGCAGTTAGTATGCAAAAAGGTTCTGTCTGGTTTATATTAATAATTATGGTTGGAATGATTGGATATTTATATGCATTTTTTCCTGAAGTAATTATTGATGCTTGGGAGAATGAGACAACTAAATTGATTTGGCAAGTTTGTATAATCCTAATTTTAATCGGGTTTTATTGGATTAGTAGAGTTACAAGGATAAAAATATAATGGAAGGTATTTTAATTTATATTCTTATTGGTATTTTAGCTTTATTATTAATTGTTTTAGCTATCTATTTTTTAGGTCAAAATAATAATCCCAATTTAGATAGCTTAATGGATTCTGCAAGAGATAATAGGTTTAAAAATACAGATGAAAAAGAAAATATAGATTTAGACTTATTAAAAAAAGCACAACAAAAAAAACGATCTAAAACTAAAAAGAAAAAGTTAACAGCAGAAGATAGATTTTTTCAAGCAGGACTTTACTCACAAACTTCTATCAGAAAATTTAAAACATTTAGATTGATTACACCGATTGTAGCTGTAGTACTAGCTTTAATAGTAGGAGTTGTTTATACCTCAGGGACAAATATTCTTATTATCGGATTTTTAGGTTTAATTTTAGGATTATATTTACCTGAAAGAAAAATTGAAAGTTTAATGAAAGCAAGGCATGAAGATTTATTGTATTATCTGCCATTAGTTATTGAACAAATCTCAATTGGAGTTAGTTCTGCGCTTGATATAGGTCCTTGTATCAGTAAGGTGCTAGAGATAACAGAAGAAAGAGATAAAAGTAATCCTGTAATTGAACTTTTAGAACAAGTGATTAAGTATGTTAAGTCAGGTATTTCTCTTGATGAGGGCTTAACTGAAATAGGACATAAATCAGGAAATAATGAAGTAAAACACGCATTTATGGCGCTTTCTCAGGTTGTAAAACATGGTGGGGAGATTAGTAAACAGCTTCAAGAATTAGCACTGTCAGTCTCAAGTCAGAGGGAGACAATTGTTGATGGTCAAATTAAAAGATTAGAACTTTCAGCAACTGGGCCAGTTGCGTTAGTTTTTGTTGCTTTTATTGTTGTATTATTAATAAGTTTTGGTCTTCAAATTACTAATGGATTCTAGTATTTTAATGATAAGATGTTTAAAAAAAATTTAATAAGTGATGTTTTAACAATATTGATAGTATTCTCTATTCTTTTACTTATTCTATTTCCACTACCAACTTTTTTATTAGACATTTTAATTGCAGTAAATTTAATTGTTGCAATTATTTTAATTCTAATTTCTTTATTTATAAAAAATACTTCTTCATTTTTTGTGTTCCCAACAATACTATTGTTAACAACTTTATTTAGATTAGGTTTAAATATATCTTCTACAAGATTAATTTTACTACAAGCTGACGCAGGAGATATTATTAATTCTTTTGGTAATTTTTTAATTAGAGGTGAGATATTAGTTGGGATTATAATTTTTATAATCATTACAATTGTTAATTTTGTTGTAATTGCTAAAGGTACTTCAAGAGTTTCTGAGGTTTCTGCTAGATTCGCTTTAGAGTCTTTGTCTGGTAAGCAGGCGGATATAGAATCTGAATTACTTAATGGGATAATTGATCATAAAGAAGCTAAGAAAAGAAGATTAGAGTTAAGAGAAGAATCACAGTTGTTTGGTAATATGGATGGTGCAATGAAGTTTGTTCAAGGCGATGCTATTGCAGGGTTTTTTATTACTATTACTAATATAATTGGAGGAGTTGCTATTGGATTGAAAAATTCCCTTCCACTTGATGAGACTTTAACTACATATACAACTTTAACTATCGGAGATGGTTTAGTTAGCCAGATTCCCGCTTTATTAATTTCAATTTGTGCTGGGATTATTGTTACAAGAATTTCTAATTCTAATTCTTCTTCTTTTGGTGTTGAGCTCGTAAATCAAATTTTTAAATATCCTTCAATTATTGTTATTGCTTCTGTTATGACATTGATATTATCTTTTTTACCTGGCTTACCTTTTTTGCCTTTTTTAATTGTAACTATTGGTATCTTGTCTCTGTTGTTTTTTAAAAAATATTTTAACCAAACAACTACCTCAGACTCATTTAATGTTTATTCAGAATCTGAAAGTGAGGAGTTGTTTAGTGATAGTAACGCGCTGCTTGATTATACAAAAGATATTAAAAGTTCTAAAAACTATAATATTGATTCAAAAATTAATATTAATTTATCAAATAATTTATTTAAAAAATATAAAAACTATAAAAATATTAAAAGTGTATTAAATAATTTTTATGATAACTTTTATGCTTCAACAGGTTTGTATATCCCAATAGTTTCTATTAATAATGATCATCATTTAGAACCTAACGAATATACAGTAAATTTTAATGATCAGTTAGTTTTTAATGATTATTATAATTTAGATGACTATTATGTTAAAGGATCAAAAAAATCTGCTGATTTTTTATCTTTACCATTAGAGGATTCTTTTAAAAGTTTGCTAAAAGTGAAAAGCTTAGAAAATTCCTCTAATAAGTTGGCTAGCTATAATTTAAATCAACTTTTTTTTCTTGATGTTATTTTTTACAAAATTTTACAAGAGATTTATAATCAGCCAAATAATTTAATTGATATTAATTATATTAATTCTTATATAAAAAACTATGAAAAGAATAATTTGAATATTCTAGAAGCTACTTTAGATAAGAATTTTTTTAATCTTTCAAGAATTACTTTAATTATACAAGAGTTGATTAGGGAAAAGGTAAATATTATTAGTTTTTCTAAACTTTTAGAAATATTAGGAAAGTATACCTCAACTTATGCAAGTAACTTAGTAAAAGAAGATTATTTTGATATTGAAGATATAATTAATTTTATTAGAGAGGGGTTAAAAAGAAATATAAACACAAAGTTTAAAAATAGAAATCATATTAATATTATAAAAGTAGATTCTTCAGTAGAAACAGCTATAGAACAGCATATGGACAATTTGTATGAGTTAAAAGATAAAGAATGCTTATTTAAGGTTAAAGAGTCTCTGAAGGACGTAGAGAAAATAATTTTTTTAAATAAAATTGATAAAATCATCATAGCCTCATCTAAAAGTGTGAGGTATAAATTATCTAGGCTATTTAAAGAAGTTAATTTTCAAACTCCAATCATTTCATTTAATGAAATTGAAAGTGATGTTGATATTAGAGTTGTTGGGTTATTAAAAATATAAAAGAAAATTATGAATAAAATAGATAAAAAATTAGAAGATATTTTTCAATTAGAGGAATTGATAAGTAAAAATACACATATAAGTATTTATAAAACTGATTATAAATCCAGCTCTATTTTACTTGTAAAATATAATTCTCCTTTGTCTGAAGTGCAGATAGAAAATTTTATAAATAGATTTAAAAAAATTGATAATATAGAGCCTGTTATAACATCAATGAATGCTTTTGGAGTTGATTCTGAAAACTATGCATTTGCTATTTTCAATATTGAAAAATTTAAAAGTATATTATCTTCAGATCATTCCAAAACAGAAATTACTATTTTATTTAAAGAAGTATTAAAGATTGTTAAAACTTTACATGAAAATAACATTCTTATAGATAATATTGACCAGCTTTCTTTTGTCGTTAATGAAGAAGGAAAAGTAGAATTGATAAATATTTTTGGAATACTTGATGATTCTCAATTAGAGGAAACGCCTTTTAAAGACAATAGTTACAACCCTAAAATTGGTCCTTCATATTCTACTGATATTTACGCTTTAGGTGTTTTGGCTTACTATCTATTTAATAAAAAATACCCTTTTTCTGATGAGAATCAAAATATAGAAGAACAATTTGGTCTTATAGCAAATCAAGATAATAAACTCAATTTTCCTTCTTGGTATTCAAAGATTATTTATAATTCACTACATCCAAATGATAGTAAAAGATTTTTCTCTGCTACTGATATGTTTGATGCTTTAGTGGAGTTAAAAGATACCAGCGAAACAATAAATAAACCTAGTTTTGCTTTAAGTAAGAATGCAGATTTAAATCATACACCTTCCTTTTCTAGATTATCAGAATTAAGTGAGAAACAAAAAGTTAATACTGAAAAACATAAGTTAGAAATAGAAAATCAAAATATTCAAAATAATTCTATTGATTATAAAAAGCTTTTTCTTTTTATTTTTTTGCTTTTAGGTCTCCTAGTCTTAGTTGGGTATTTTCTTATAGGAAAAAAAGATAATAATCAGAATCAGAAATTAGAAACAGATCTTAGTCTACAAGCAGATGATAGTATTGAATCTAAATTAAGCTTAATCGATGAACTAAAAAATGAAGCTGACAGCGATTCATATGAGCAGTTAGTTAAATTAGCCTCTGAAAGTACTAAAGATCAGCTAAAAAATAAAGCGGAAGTCTCAGTTTTTGAATTAGCTAAAAAATATGGATTAGAAAGATCAACGGAGATAACAAAGAAGTTTATACTTGATTTTAGAGAGGCTGGTAAGGGGGATGATAATAAGATTGTTAAATCAAAAAATAATATCACTCCTGCTAAATTTGAAAATATTTTATTATTGCTAAGTAAAGATTTAGATCAGGATAAGAGGGTTGAGCTTCTAAATAAAGTTTATGAATTGTACCCAAAGCTTTGTTTGGATTTGTTAGCTGCTCAGTATCTTGATTTAAATACACCAAGTTACCTTAAAGAGACAATTAAAGATTTATACTCTAAAGCCTTTAATATCGAAAAATATTCTGGCAATTCTGCAGAGATTTTATTTTATTTAAATTTAGGTGTGATGAATAAGTATGGATCACAAATTGAAGCAATTCAGCAGGATGTTTCACCTGAAGATATAAAATGGTTGTTAAGAGTAGCTACATCTTCATCATTTAAAGTTGTTAAGGATATTTCAAGATTGGCAATTTCAAAAAAAGTTTTTACACCTCTTAATCAAAGTTATCTAGAGGTTATTGTTAATAATAATAATTTATCCTCAGATGTTAGTAAATCTTTAATTAAAGCTACTTTTAATGAAATTGAAGAAGATGATCTTCATACCTTAGGAATTTGGTATGACGCTCAAAGTATAGATGTGTTATTAAAATTAGTTTCTTCACTTGAAGATGAGAATTTAGAAAGGGTTACTTTTGATATATTGTCAGGTAAAAATATTACTAAAGAGCCTGTTGCTTCAATTTTAAATTGGGTTAAGAAAAACCATGTTAAAAAAAGAGGGGAGTTTGCTAAAACCTTAGGGATCTTTGCTTTTCCTAATATTTTTTCTACTGACCCAGAAAAAATTGATTATTTACTTAAGACATACGGAGAATACTTAACAGATAAAAATTTATTAAAGCTATTTATTTCTTCTAATAATAGCGATTTGCTTGCAAAAATTATTAAAACTTACCCAGAAAAAATAAGTTTATTTTATAAATTAAATTTATTAAAATCTGATTCTAAAGATCTTAAAATAACAGTAATTGATAGTATTGAAACTAACGATGTCGGAGCTCTAAATATTATCGTAAGCAATTATGAAAAAGAAAAAGACTTAGAAGTAAAGCAAGCATACAGGGATAAATTCTGGGTTTTAAAAGATAGAAAATAAAAATATTTAAATTATTGTAATTATTTATTATTTTATCTTATTTATTTTCTAAACTCTTGAATAAAATATATATTTTCGTTATATTTTTAAAACTCGCGGGGGTGGTGGAATTGGTAGACACGCTAGATTTAGGATCTAGTGCTTTCGGGCATGGGGGTTCAAGTCCCCCCTTCCGTACTTAAATCTTTAATAGATAATATTATGAAATTTGAAATAAAAAATACAGAACAAGTAAGTGAATGCTGCAGCAAAGTAACTTTTTTAATTAATAAGGATTTGGTTTCTTCAAAGTTAAATACTAAGTTGGATCAAGCTGTTTTGAAAACAAAATTAAAAGGTTTTAGACCTGGAAAAGCGCCTAAGGAAATGATTCTTAAGCTCCACGGACAACATTTAAAGTTGGAAACAATTGAAGAGAGTATTCAGCAAACAATAACTAGTTATGTTACTGAAAATAAAATCAGATTAGTTGATAGGGCGGATGTTAAAATAATATCAAGCGATATTGAAAATGACTTAGAGTTTAGTGCAGGTTTTACAGTCCTTCCTGAACCAGAAATCAAAGGTTATGATAAGTTAAAAGTAGAAACTGTTAAAAAAGAAGTTACAGATCAAGAGCTTCAAAAGAATATAGATTCTTTATTACAGTCAAAAACTGAATTCGTTGATAATAGTAAAAAGAAAAAAATATCAAAAAACTCTTTTATAAAAGGTAAACTACTTTTTCATTTAGATGGCGAACCTACTCCTGAAGAAGAAGGTACTTTTGATGTTAGTTCTGAGTTTCTACCTAAAGAGTTAAGAGAGAAGTTGTTAGATAGTAGTTTAGGGGATAATTTTATTATTCCTATTGAATATGTAGATAAGCTACCTAAGGAATGGAAAGATAAAAAAATTGAAATAAATTTTACTCCGATTTTAATACAAGATAAAAAAGTTCCTGAATTCAATGATGAATTTATTAAAAATATGGATGGAACCGATGCTGAGACTGTTAAAGATTATAAAGCAGAGTTAAAAGCAAGCTTAGAGAAGCATTATTCTGATTTAAATAAAAGTAATTTGAAGTCAGCTGTATTTTCTGCATTAGCATCAGAAAATGATTTTTTTATCCCTCAAGCAATGATTGATGATGAAATGAGGCACTTAATTTTTTCCCAGGGTATAGTGGACCCTAAAAAAGTTAAACCTGAAGATTTAGACTTAGATCTTTATAGAGAAAAGTTTTCTGATAATGCTACTCAAAGAGTTAAAAACTCACTGATAATAAATCAATTAACAAAAAAAATTGATGTTAAAGTTGAACAATCTGATATCGATAAGAAGTATGAAGAGCTTTCAGAAAAATATAATATTGATTCTTCAAAGATAAAAGAATATTATGAAAACTCAAAGGGTAAAAACGAATTGTTTTATACTTTAACAGAAGATAAGTTAGTCGATAAACTTTTAGAAACAGCAGAGGTTAGTTATACAAATGAATGATTCAGGATCAATAAGGAATAATTATATTCCATACGTTATAGAGCAAACAGGAAGAGGGGAAAGATCTTTTGATATTTACTCCCGTCTTTTAAATGAAAGAATAATATTTCTTGGTACTGAAGTTAACTCTGCTGTTGCAAATGTTATCGTTGCTCAGTTTTTACATTTAGAATCCTCAGATCCTGAAAAAGATATATTCTTTTATATCAATTCACCAGGTGGTGCAGTTTCTGCAGGTTTAGCAATTTATGATACTATGCAATATATAAGACCAGATGTAGTGACAGTTTGTATTGGACAAGCTGCAAGTATGGGTGCTGTTTTATTGGCCGGTGGTGCTGAAAAGAAAAGACATGCTTTAAAACATTCAAGAATTATGATTCATCAACCACTTGGTGGTTTTAGAGGTCAGGCTTCAGATGTAGAGATACATGCTGCTGAAATGATGAGAGTTAAGAAAGAATTAAATACAATTTTATCATCTCATACTGGTAAAACTATTAATCAAATTGAAAAAGATAGTGATAGAGATAATTTTATGACTAGTCCTGAAGCTAAAAAATATAATTTAATTGACGAAGTATTAGAAAAGAACCCTTTATTAAAAGCTAAAAAATAGGATTTGCTTATTATAAGTCCCTGTATTAGAATTAAATTGTGAGTAAGAAAGATACAAAAAGTGATAACTTAAATTGTTCATTTTGCGGTAGAACGCAAGATGAAGTTCGTAAACTAATTGCAGGCCCATCTGTTTATATTTGTGATGAGTGTATAGATTTATGTAATGGTATAATTGAAGATGAGGTAGAAAAAGAAACTTTACCTGGCTCTTCTGAGGCTATGAGCTCAATACCTGCTCCTAAGGAATTAAAAGAATATTTAGATCAATATGTAATAGGTCAAGATAAGGCTAAAAAAGTTTTATCAGTAGCTGTTCATAATCATTATAAAAGAATTGAAAACAAAAAAAATAATTCTGATGTTGACATTGCAAAATCAAATATTTTACTTATTGGATCCACTGGAACAGGTAAGACGCTTTTAGCACAAACTTTAGCTAAAGTATTAAACGTTCCTTTTTCAATTGCAGATGCAACAAGTTTAACTGAAGCTGGGTATGTAGGTGAAGATGTTGAAAATATAATTTTAAATTTATTACAAGCTTCAGATTATGATCCTCAAAAAGCTGAAAGAGGAATAGTTTATATTGATGAAATAGATAAAATAACTCGTAAGGCTGAAAATCCATCTATCACTAGAGATGTTTCTGGAGAAGGCGTTCAGCAAGCATTATTAAAGATGCTTGAAGGAACAATTGCTAGCGTTCCGCCAAAAGCTGGAAGAAAACATCCTCAACAAGAGTTTATTCAAGTAGATACGAGTAATATTCTTTTTATCTGCGGGGGTGCTTTTGTAGGTCTTGAAGATATTGTTAGAAAAAGACTTGGTGAAAAGAAGTTAGGGTTTGCAGTCTCGAGTAAAGATAACTTACCTTTAACTAAAGAAGATGAAAGAGATGAAATATTAAAAAGTGTCGAACCTGAAGATTTATTAAAGTTTGGTTTAATTCCTGAATTTATTGGTAGACTTCCTTTAATAGCAGCTTTAAATAATTTAGATGTTGATGCTTTAGTACAAATTCTTTCAGAACCTAAAAATTCATTAGTTAAGCAATATAAAAAATTATTTGAAATAGAAGATGTAAATTTAAAATTTGCTGAAGGTTCTTTGAATTCAATAGCTCAAAAAGCAATTGAAAGAAAAACAGGAGCAAGAGGATTAAGAGCTATTTTAGAATCTTTAATGCTTGATGTTATGTTTGAGGTTCCTTCTAACCCAGAAATTAAAGAAATTGTTATATCTGAAGAAACTATTGAAAAAAATGAGAATCCTTTAATCGTTTATCATAATCAAAAAGAGACAGCATAAGATTTTATATTTTATATATGAATTTAAAATGCTATGATTAAATTAATGTGTTTATTTACGGATACTTATGAAAAATTTTAAAAACCCACTACCTCTTCTTGCTCTTAGAGAATTAGTATTTTTACCTAATCAAGTTATACCTTTATATGTTGGGAGAGAAAAAAGTATTAAAGCTATTGAAGAAGCTTATAAAAGTTCATCTTTAATAATGCTTTCTGCTCAAAAAGATTCAAAGTCTGTGAATCCTAAATTAAAAGATATTTTTGAAATAGGAACTGTTGGAGAAGTTATTCAATTAATTAGGTTAGCTGATGGTCCAATAAAAGTTTTAGTAGAAGGAAAATTTAGAGCAAAAATTAATAGTTTTTATGATGATGATTTTTTAAAAGTTGATATAGAAGAATTAGAATCAAAAACTAAAACTGGTGCAGAAATTAAAAGTTTAATAAAAATTGTTGTAGAAACATTTAAAAACTTCGCAAAAATTAGCAATAAGCTTAGTTCTGAAACTGTTGTTCAAATTTCAAAAATAGAAGATCCATCTAAATTAGCTGATTCTATTGCAAGTCATTTAAAATTAAAATTAGAAGATATGCAAGAAGTTCTTTCAACTGTTGATGTTGAAAAAAGATTAAATCTTGTTCTTGAACATATGAAGTCTGAAATAGAAATTACTAATGTTGAAAAAAAGATCAGAGGTCGTGTTAAAAAACAAATGGAAAAAAACCAAAAAGAATACTATCTTAATGAACAAATGAGGGCCATCCAAAAAGAACTTGGAGATAAAGATGATTTCAAAAATGAGGTTCAAGAATTAGAAGATAAGTTAAAAGCAAAACAAATGCCTGAGGAGCCAAGAAAGAAGACTCAAAAAGAAATCAGAAAATTGAAAATGATGTCTCCAATGTCTGCTGAAGCCTCAGTTGTGAGAAATTATATTGATTGGATGTTAAGCTTGCCTTGGGATGAAGTTTCTGATGAAAAGATTGATTTAGATTTATCAAAAGAAATTTTAGATGAAGATCACTTTGGTTTAGAAAAAGTCAAAACTAGAATCTTAGAATATTTAGCAGTTCAAAAACTAGTAGGGAAAATTAAAGGGCCTATTCTTTGCTTAGTAGGACCTCCTGGTGTTGGTAAAACCTCACTAGGAAAATCGATAGCAAAATCTACAGGAAGAGAGTTTGTTAGGATCTCACTTGGTGGAGTTAGAGATGAAGCTGAAATTAGAGGGCACAGAAGAACTTACATAGGAGCTCTTCCAGGTAAATTTATCCAGTCAGTAAAAAAAGCTGGAAAATCTAATCCTGTATTTTTACTTGATGAGATTGATAAAATGGCTTCTGATTTTAGAGGGGATCCTGCTTCTGCTTTATTAGAGGTTTTAGACCCACAGCAAAATAATACTTTTGCTGATCATTATTTAGATTCTGATTATGATCTTTCAAAAGTTATGTTTGTAACTACTGCTAATAGTCTTAATACTATCCCTCAACCACTTCTTGATAGAATGGAGGTTATTAGGTTGTCTGGGTACACAGAAGATGAAAAATTAGCAATTTCTAAAAAATATTTAATTCCAAGACAATTAGAAGCAAATGGAGTTACAGCTGAAAATATGGAATATGATGATGATGCTATAAGAGAGGTAATTAGGTATTACACTTTAGAGGCAGGAGTTAGAAATTTAGAAAGAACAATCTCATCAATCTGTAGAAAAGTTGCAATTAATGTTGTTAAAAATGATGCAAAATATGTAGAAAAACTTGAGGTTAATAAAGTAAAAGAGTTACTTGGTCAGAGAATTTTTTCTATTCAGAAAAACGAAGAAAAAAATCAAGTAGGAACTGTGACTGCCTTAGCTTGGACATCAGTTGGTGGTGCTATAATGAATATAGAAACTTCTATCTTGCCAGGAAAAGGGAGGATCCAAATTACTGGAAAACTTGGTGATGTGATGCAAGAATCTGCAAGAGCTGCTTTGTCATATGTTAGATCTAAATCTGAAATGCTAGGACTTCCTAAGTACTTTTACGATCAAGTAGATATTCACGTTCACGTTCCTGATGGGGGAACTCCAAAAGATGGACCTAGCGCGGGGATAACAATTGCTTTATCTATTATTTCTGCACTTACAAAGATTCCTGTTAGTAGATATATTGCTATGACTGGTGAAATCTCTCTTAGGGGTAATGCGCTTCCTATTGGGGGTTTAAAAGAAAAAGCATTAGCTGCTCATAGAGCTGGAATTAAGAAGATTTTAATACCAAAAGACAATGAGAAAGATATTGATGAAATTCCTGATGTTGTTAGAGCTGAATTAGAGATAGTTCCTGTATCAAACGTAGAGCAAGTTATGTTTGAAGGGCTTATATGTGAAGGTATTAGTGATTATCAGTCAATAATAGAAACTAAAAACTTTAGAGACGATTATTTATTTGCAAAATCTAAAGAGTCTGAAAATAAATCAAAGGATTTTGATTCATTTGAAGGTTCAAGAAAAAAAGGTAAAAATAAAGATTCTCATAAAGTTACTTAATATATTGACAATTTATCAAATAATTTTTATTGTAATATTCATTTCGGGCGCTTAGCTCAGTTGGTAGAGCATTAGCCTTACAAGCTAAGGGTCACAAGTTCAAGTCTTGTAGCGCCCACCATTTCCGAATTTTCCTGACTAATTTTTTGTCATAGTCTAAATTAAGGTTTATTTTAAATAATTATAGGTTCTGCATTACGCATTGATATCTCATATAATAAATATGAGAATAAAAATATATTTAATACAGAAATAGTTGATAGAGAGACTGATAAATATATTGGAACTTCTTGACCCTTTTGTCACTTCTTTTTAACTTAAAAATATTTATTTTGTTTGTTAGAGGTAATCTAATAAAATTTTTTATCTTATACTTTGTTCTAACTTTATTCAAAGTGTTTCACTAGGTCTTTGAATCTAGGGCAACTTCATCTCAAGAATTCTTTTAAGTTATTATATAGAAAAGATTAATTTTTGTTTTCTAATATTAACCAATAACTTCAATCTCAACTGAATCTTCAGCAATAAATTCAGGATTTAAAGAGCTAAATTCAACACTATTATCAATTGCAGGATCATCTACATCAGCATCAACTGCAATAAGCCCATATTCAAGTGGGTTAATAGCTTCAAGTTCAAAAAATAGTTCACCTGTATGGTTATCAAAAATACTATTATTCATATAAAAAACTAAAAATAGGCCCTGATTACTATTAACAATTGATTGTGGAGATAATGGAAAAGATTGGTCTTTTATTTTAATAACTCCTGTTCCGTTAACATATTCCAAGTTTGAAGGTATATTAATTTTTAAAGAAATCCCGTTAGGATGAAGATCTGAAATTTGAACTTTTACTTTTGTTCTGTCTCCTGTATCAAACTTTTTAGGACTTGTTTCAACTGAAACGATTGCAGCACCAATAAATTTGTTATCATTTGAATTATCTCCACCACAAGAAATAATAAAGAAAACTGAAAAAAATAAAGTTGAAAAAATAATTAGTTTTTTATTCATAATATATAGATAAAACTAATATTTTAATCTTTTAGCAAGTATTTTTTTTAAATAAATGATGTTATGTTGATTTTAATGTTTAAACTGTTTTCGATATTTATAACAATATTTTATTTTTTTGTATTTTATAAAGACTTAGCTCCATATCTATTTAACTCAGAATGGACTACTGATGATGCACTTCAACAATCATATATTTTTCATGAGATATGGATTAAGGACTTATTTAAAGGAGACTTAATTACAGATGTTATGAAAGGATACTTAGCACCAATTCACTATTGGGTAAGTTATTTTTTTACATATTTTACTAAAAGTCCAATTTTAGGTGGCCATTTTGTTATGGCTCTACAATTAGGCTTAGCTTTATTTTTCATTTTTAAGATTTCTAAAAAGTTTACTAACTCATATGCTTTAGGTTTATTTGCTATGACTTGGCTTTTGCATACAAGGCCGTTTGTTCAAAGACTAACTTGTGGACTTCCAAGAGGTTGGTCGCCACTTATTCTTTTAGCAACAATTTATTTTACAACTTCTAAAAAATATAAATTAAGTTTGATTTTTCTATTTATTGGTTGTTTAACAAATCCTCCTGCAACAATTATTGCAGCATTCTTTTATGGATTAGTTTTATTAATAGAGAGTGTGCAGCTTAAAAAAATAACAAAACACTTTAAAACCTTACTTATTTTAGCTCCTTTTTATGTTCTTATTACTTACTCGGTTGTTAAGAGAGACTCTAAAACTGTTGGTCAAATGGTTTCTTATGAGCAGGCTATGCAAATGCCTCAATTTCAAAGAGTTGGCGCTGGAAGTGATAAGCAAGGCTACAATGGGAGGTTCCCATTTGCACCTCATCAAAGTATTAAATATGATTTTAATAATTATGGTTTTCAACCTTTAAAGCATAGATTGTATAAAAAAAATAATTTTATATCTGATAACTTAGGAATTATCTTATTTATTTTTGTCTTTCTTTCATTGATTTTAAATTTTAAAAATAAATTTAAATATTGTCCTAAAGAGTTGTATGTATATTTGTTTTCAATTTTGTTTGTTTATTTTTTAAGCAGGCCAGTAGCATTTAAGCTTTACGTTCCTAATAGACATCTTCAAATTCCAATGGCGATATTTTGGATTATTTTTATATCTGTTTTTCTCTTCAATTATTTAAAAGAAAAAAACTATAAATTAATTTTACCTTCCTTTGTTTTATTATCTTTATTTATTTATTATATGACAGGTTCGGGTCTACAAGGTTCTGCAAATTTTAATTATCATATATATAAAAAAGGGAAAGTTTTTAAATATATTGATATGAATTTAGATAAAAATATTTTAGTTGCAGGACACCCTACACATATTGATCCAGTATTGTTATTTGCTAAACGAAAGGCTTATATTACTACAGAAACAGCTCATCCTTTCTATCCTGTATACTTTAAAGAAGTAGATAGGAGATATAGAAAATCCTTAAAGGCTCATTATGCTAGAAATTTTAATGAGTTTAATGAAGCGCTTATTGGGGAAAATATTGATTATTTTATTTTTAACAAAAATCGATTTTATCCAGAGGTATTAAAAAAAGAGAAGAAAATTGCTCCTTGGGGGGATTTAGTTTTAAAATTAACATCTTATGAGCCAAGTACATATTTTTATAAAAGTATACCTAAAAAAGTTGATTTAAATAAGTATCCTTATTTATTATATAGAGATGATCATTCTGTATTAGTTGATATAAAAAAGTTAAGAGAGTTTTATGAATAAAAAGATTTCAGTACTGATTTTAATTATTTTATCGTTTTTTAGTTCAGTATTAATATTGGGTTTAAATAGCCCTAATTTATTAACGCCTAAAAATCCTCAATATCCCTTTTATAAAATTGGGTCTGATGGTTGGATTTCTAACGGTTCAACAATAAAAATAAAAGGTTTAAATAATAGAGGTAATTTTTTAGAAATTAAATTTTCATCTTGGCATCCAAAAGCAGATCATGTTCCTGAATATCAAATATTTGTTTGTGATAAACAGGCCAGCACTTTTAAAGCTGAAAAAAGCTCAGTTCATAAAGTTTATTTAACTTCAAAATGCGTAGATAAACTTTTAAAATTTAAAGTATTAAATCCATTAGAACTTCCAAATGATAACAGATTCTTAGGCTCCCAATTTGAATCAATAAAAATTTCATCAAAATTAGGTTTTCCAATAGTTGATTATAAACAAATTTTTGAATTGTTTTTTATACTACTTGTCAGTTTTTTAGGTATATTTTACTTATTTAACTATAGTTTCTTAAAATCAATAAGCTTTTCAGTGTTAATATCTTTAATTTGTTATTATATTAATTCAAAAAGTTATTACTCATTAGTTCATCTGTTTTTATTTTTTACTCCATTTATATATGGTTTTGTTGTTAATAAGTCTTTAAAGAAAAAAACTTTTTATAAACAACAAAAATCAGATCTTAGTTTGGTGTATTTTTATGGTTTTATAGTTTTTATTTTAGGACTGATTCTTAGATTTTATAATCTTGATTTTGGCCTACCAGAAAATTTTCACCCAGATGAATACCCAAAATTTCTAGCAGTTAATAGAATGTATGATCAAGGGACTTTCAATCCTGGATATTTTAAGCACCCAACACTACTTCTTTATTTAACTTATTTTGTTAATTTTATACATCATACTTTCTTTAGTTCTTTAAGTTTTGATCAGACTGTTTATATCTCTGGAAGAGTCGTCTCTGCATCACTTGGAAGTCTCGCAGTTTGGTTAGTTTTTTTAATAGGGAAAAACCTATTTAGTAATTTTACAGCCTTATTTGCCTCGCTTCTTTTAGCTGTATATCCACTACATATAACTTGTTCTCGGTATATTAAAGAAGATATAATTTTAACTACAATGCTTCTGTTTTCAGTATATTTTACTGTTAAAGCTGCTAAAAATTCTAAATTCATATTTGTCATCTTATCTTTTATTTTTGCTGGTTTGACCTTTGGTTCAAAATATACTGGGTTAATTGCTATAACGGTTCCATTCTTAGCGCCTTGGATTAAAAGTAATTCTATAATTCCAGATTTTAATTTACTTGGAAAATGTTTTATTGGCTTATTATTTTTCCCTATTGGTTTTTTAATGTCTACTCCATATTCTGTTCTTGATACAAAAATGTTTTTAAAAGACTTTCTTTATGAAAAAAGACATGCAGTTAAAGGACATTCCTTTAGTATCGATCCCTGGTCTCAATTTTGGATTTATCATTTTAGTAGAAGTATTAAAAATGGAGTTACTATTTTAAATACAGCAATGATAGGGTTTTGTATTTCATTTTTGATTACAAAAAAACAAATTATTTATTGGATTTTATTTTATTTACTCATTTTATTTTATATTCCTTCAGAATATTTTCCTTTAAAACCTGCACCGCAACCTGAACGTTATATTATGCCAGTTCTTCCTTTTATAGCTATTCTAATTGCTGTAACTGTTGATCAGTTAAAAGCTTCTAAATATAAGTTATTATGCTTGATATTAGGGATATTATTAATTGTATTTCCTTTAAACAGATCCATAAACCTAGCTAAAGATCTAAAACCTGATACTAGAGAAGTTTTAGCAGATTGGATTGATAATAACATAGAAGAAAAGAAAACTTTTTTAATTGATTGGCGTCCTTATAATGTTTATTTAGATAAAACAAAATTTAATGTTGTATATCTTGATAGGTCAAAGATACTTCCAAGTATTGCTAAAGAAAGTTTACTAGAATCAGGTGCTGATTATATTATATTGTCAACTTTGTATTATGATCGCTATTTTTCTCAGCCATCAGCAGAACCAGCACATAGAGAGATAATTAGGCAAGTATTTAAGAACTTTGAAGTGATTAAAGAGGTTCAGGCTAAAAGTGGAACTTATGGTTTTAATAATCCGAAATTATCATTAATAAAAATTAAATAATTAATTTTTTCTTAAAAACTCAATTTCTCTAAGAACTGGATCGCTTAATGAGTACAATATGTTTTTAACAGTTTGAAAGTATTCTTGCTTTATCAATTCAAAAACATCTGGATTTTCTTTAAGTATTTCAGTAAATCTACTAATTTTTTTATTTATTTTATTTTGATCATTATTTTTTATTATTAACTCTAAGTATTGATTTATAAATAAAGGGTTGCTCTTAAGCTTAATTCTTTTGATAGTAGAAACAGCTGCTTTATGTATTAAATAATATTCTTTGTGGTCATCATCTTCGTTTCTAATCCTTGTTAAAAACTCATCTATTGTAAAATCATTTGTATACTTTAAAGCTACATAGTCAGAAAATAATTCTTCAAGCATTTGGCTATTATAACTGATATCTTTCCCATTTATATGACCATTAAATTCACTCTCAATTTTTCTCCATTCAGGGATTTCTCTAAAAATAAGTTCGTGGGCGAGTTCATTATAAAGATATGATCTGCTAAGATCTTTTGTCATAATTATTTTTGATTCTTGACTCCCTCTTATATGAAGAGCTGCATACTCAGTTGAGTAGTCTCCAATATATTTTTTATCTATTTTATATATTTCAAAATCTGTTGTTTCAAATGTTATTTCTTAAAAGGAGATTTTATTATAAATATTTATCCCAATATCTTTTTTTATTGAAATAAAAGTAATGTTTTTTAAACTATATCTTCCATCTTCTTTATCAATTATTTCAAAGTCAATAAATAAATTTCTTTTTAAAAGAATATCATTTATATAAAAAGACTTTTCTTCTAAAGAGTTTCCTTTAATTTTTGTATTAAAAATATTTTCAAAGTCTTTGAAAATAGATTCTATCTCTGTTTTTTTTAAAGATTTTTTAACTTCAAAATTCTTAATTTTTTCTACAATTAACTCAATTTCTTTTTCTTGTCTCTGAGTTAAAGAGATTTGTTCTTCTTTTTCTTTGAAAACGCTTATGAACGCTTTTATTGCTAAGTATAGCTTATTACTAGGCAATTTTAGTTTATTTGGATTATTAATATGAATCATAATAGTAATTAATACTATTTAGATGTAAATAAGCTAAAAACTATTCAGAAATTAGTTGATAATTTTTAATATTCTTTCTTTTAGATAACACTGTCTTTGATCAGTTTTTGCCTTTTTAACAGCTGATTTAATAAGGTCGATATCACCAATTATAATTAATAATTTTTTGGCACGTGTTACAGCTGTATATAAGAGTTTTTTATCAAGCATATGAAATTGAGATCTTGAGATAACTAAAATTACACAATCAATTTCAGACCCTTGAGATCTGTGAATGCTCATAGAGTATGATAACGATAATTGATTAATATCATTTTTTTTGTAATTAATTATTCGCTGATCCCATAGTTTTACTTGGATGCTTTGATCTGAGTGATTAATATTAATAATTTCTCCAATATCTCCATTAAAAACTCCTTTAGGATCAATGTTATAGTTATTACTTCTTTGACAAACTCTATCTCCTATAAAAAACTTTTTAATTCCTATTTCAATATAGTTTTTAGATTCAGGATTTAATTTTTCTTGAATTGTATTATTTAAATTAATGGTTCCGATATCAGATTTATTAGTTGCAGAAAGTATATAAATATTTTCAGAATCAATATTAAATTTTTCAGGAATTCGTTTAATAAATAACTCATTAATTGTTTGAATACATTTTTTAGAGTTTTTTCTATTAATTAAAAAAACATCAGAATTTTTATTATTAATCTCTTCAGTCTCAATATCAAATTTTGAATTATTAATTTGATATGCGATATTTAAAATTTCAGAATCACTATTTTGTCTAAAAATCTTAGTCAGAACGCACTTAGGTATAGTCTCAATTTCAACTAAATCAGCAAAAATTCTCCCAGCGCCAATTGATGGTAGCTGATCTTTATCACCAATCAAAATTAGTTTACAATTTTCAGGAAGTGCTTTTAATAAAGAATTAAATATCGGCAAATCAAGCATTGATGACTCATCAATAATAAGACATTCAATTTCTCTATCACCATAAATACTTGAAGTTATTCTGTTTTTAGTATTAAATTCAAATTCTTTTGTAAATCCATTATATTTTAATAAGCGATGAATTGTTTGAGCAGCTAATCCTGTGATTTCTCCCATTCTTTGGGCAGCCTTACCCGTTGGTGCTGCAAGTGAATACATAATATCAGATTCATTTAATAAATTTACAATTGCTTTTAAAATAGTAGTCTTTCCAGAACCAGGGCCTCCTGTGATTAAAAGTAAGTTTTTATTAGATATTTGTGTCAATGAATCAATTTGCTGTGAGCTTAATTTAAATCCTTGTTCTTTTTCAGTAATGGTTATTGAATTTGGGATATTAGAATTAATATCAGAAAAATAATTATTTTCTTTATAAAGTTTAGATATAATTTGCGAAATTGTTTTTTCGGCATTATAATTTTCTAAGAGATAAATTTTATCTTCTTCACTAATCAGATAATTTTTATTAATTAAATCTTGAATTGATTCTTCAAAAAGATGTTCATCATCAAGTCCAATTAAAGAAAAAATTCCTTCTTTTATTTGCTGTAAGAAGAGATAAGCATGCCCATTATTTTGTGATTGTCTAATTACTTCAACAATCGCAGCTTTTACTCTTACAGGGTTATCTTCTGTTATATTTAACGAATAAGCAATTTGATCTGCTCTTTTAAATCCTATAAAGCCTATTTTATCAATTAAAAGATATGGGTTCTTAGAAATTAAGCTTATAGCATTTGTGCCGTAATTTTTAATTATTTGATTAATTAAATTATTTGTTAAATTTAATTTATTAAAAAATATTTCAGTATCAATTTTAGAAGCTTTTTCTTGAATAATAGTAGAGTATTTTTTAGCTTTGTTCAGGCTGATACCTTTAATTTCAGTTAATTTTTCAGGGGAATCTCTAATGATATCTATGGAATCTGTTCCAAATTTATCAGTAATTTTTTTTGCTGTTTTTAACCCTAAGTTTTGAATAAATCCTGATGATAGATAGTCAGTTAAATCTTCAATATTTTCAGGGTAGTCCTCAAAATAATTAATAATCTTTAATTGAGTTCCAAATTTTGGATGCTCAATTTCCTCTGCTTTAAAATTAATATACGTTCCAATTTCAATTGAACTAAAAAAACCTACAGCTGTAGTTTCATCTTTTTGATCATCTAGTTGAACTTTAATAACAGAATAGCCATTTTCTGAATTTACAAATAAAACTCTTTTTATTATTCCTTTATATGTAGATATTTGATTATGGTCCATTTTATTATAGAGTCAATTGTATGAATAAACGTATCATAGTTACCAGATCTTCTAAAGACAACAAAGAGTTTATTTCTTTAGTTCCTAATCGTTTTAATATAGAATCTGTTCCTTGTATTTCTTTTAAAAGCTATCTTTCTCAAAATATTAAAAATATTGAAGGAATTAAAAATATAGTTTTTACAAGTACTAATGCTTTAATATTTTTAACAAAAAACTATAAAATAAAAGAAGATTTTTTTGATAATAAAAATATTTATTCTGTAGGTAGAAAAGTCATTGGGTATATTAAGAATAATTTTACTATTAAGAATACTAATTTTGAGCACTTTAAAGATAGCTTAGAGCTTATAAAAGAGATTAATCGGCTTAAAAATCCTAACTACTTATATATTTGTGTAAAAGATACTTTAGGGGTCATCGAACAAAATATAAATCAATCGATTAAACTTCAAAAATTAATAACATATGAAACTATTTTAAATAATATTTCAGAAAGTATAAAAAAAAATATAAACCTTAAACAGGATACGTTTATTTTTATTGTTTTTAGCATTTCAGCTGTAAAAGCTTTAATTAGTAATTTTAGTCTTTTAGATTTAAAACATCAAGAATTTATTGTTATTGGTCAAACAACTGCTAATTTTCTAAAGGATCGTGGATTTAAAAATATATACACAGCTAAAAATCATAATTCAAATCATATTATTGAGATTTTAGATAAATTAATGTAATTTTAATTAAATTCAAAAAATAGTATTATTATGATAGATATAAAAGATTTAGAAAAAAGGTCAGAAGAATATCAAACAGCTTGTATAAATAAAAATATAAAATTAGATATATCCAAAATCTTAGAAAAAGTTAAGCAATTTAACGAGGTTAAGACAAGTTTTGAAACTAAAAGAGCTGAACAAAATAAAGTTTCTAAAGAAATGCCAAATTTAAGTGGTTCAGATAAAGAATCTAAACTTGAAGAGATGAAAAAACTTTCATCTGAAGTTAAAAAATTAAAAGAAGAATTATCTATTTTAGAACAAGAAAAAAATACTTTATTACTAAGAATCCCTGCTATTCCTTTAAAAGAAGTTCCAATTGGAAAAACTGATGAGCAAAATGTTGAAATTTATAAAGTGGGTGAGCCAGTTTCTTTTGATTTTGAGATAAGAGACCATGTGGAGCTTGGTAAAATACATGATATTGTTGACATCGAAAGGGGAGTTAAAGTTGCTGGCGCGCGGAGTTATTTTCTTAAAGGCTATGGGATGTTGCTTCAACATGCAATTTTATCCTTAGCTAGGGATCTTCTTATGGATAGAGGATATACTGTAATGGAGTGCCCACATTTAGTTAGAAAAGATGTAATGGAGGGTACGGGGTATTTTCCTGGTGGAGAAGATATGGCTTATCATCTTGATCAGAGAGATGATGATTTTTATTTAATTGGAACATCTGAAGTTTCAGTTTGTGCATATTATTCCGGTGAGATAGTTGATGTTTCAAAGCCAATAAAACTTGCTGGTTATTCTCCATGCTATAGGAGAGAAGCTGGTACGTATGGCAAGGATACTCACGGATTATATCGTATTCATCAGTTTTATAAGGTTGAACAAGTAATTCTTTGCGAAAATGATCCTGAAGTCTCAAAACAAATGCATAACGAACTTCTTAAGAATTCAGAAGATTTGATGAAAATTTTAGAACTTCCTTATAGAGTTGTTAAGGTCTGTACAGGAGATATGGGGCAAGGACAAGTTTTTAAACATGATATTGAAGCTTGGATGCCTTCTAGAAAAAGTTATGGTGAAACTCATAGTTGTTCTACTTTTCTAGATTTTCAATCAAGAAGGCTTAATATTAAATATAAAAACTCAGAAGGTAAAAATACTTTTTGTCATACTTTAAATAACACTTGTGTTGCAAGTCCTAGAATATTAATACCTGTTATTGAAAATAATCAATTAGAAAATGGAGATATTTTAATACCAAAAGCATTACAAAAGTATATGAATGGATTAGAGGTTATTAAAACAAGTAGTTAATTTTAAAAGCTTCATATAATCATCTCTACTAATTTCTTTTGAGCCAAGTGTTTTTAAGAATTTATTTTGAACCTGACAATCTATCCAAGTTATTTTTTCTTTTTTTAGAAATTGAACTAGATAATAAAATGCAAGTTTAGAAGCGTTAGGTTTTAGATAAAACATCGATTCTCCTGCAAAAAAATTATTAATTTTAACTCCATAAAGTCCGCCAATTAGCTGATCTTCTTCATAAATGCTTATTGATAATACGAAGCCAAGTTTAGAAAAATTAATAAATCCTTTTATTATTTCTTGATTGATCCACGTATCAGTTCTATTTACATTTTTTGAACAATTTGAAATTATTTTTTCTAAATCAGAATTTATTTTAACTTGATAAGTATGGTTTTTTATTAATTTTTTTAAAGATTTAGAAATAGTGTACTGATCTAGAAATAAAACTGCTCTTTTAGGAGGGGCAAACCAGATTAGTTGATCATCATCAGGCCAGGGGAAGATCCCATTAGTATATGCCTCAAGGAGAAATTCATTGTTTATTGATCCTCCTACAGCTAAGATTCCATTTTCATCTGCTGTATTTATGTGTGGAAATATCATAATATTTATAATATTATAAAGAAAAGTAAAAAAAAAGTACTCAATGTCTAAAACAAAAGAAAAAGTAAAAGAAGAAGTAAAAGTAAAATATCCATCAGATTTTTCAGTTTTTATGTTAAATGATAATGTTACAACGATGGATTTTGTTGTCAGTATCTTAGTTTCTATTTTTTCGAAAAATAAATCTGAAGCAACCCAAATAATGCTTAATATTCATAATTTAGGAAAAGCAAAGTGCGGAACTTATTCATATGAAATAGCTGAGGCAAAAGTTGAAAAAACACATTTAATTGCAAAACAAGAAGGTTTCCCATTAACTTGTATTATTAAAGAAGAGGTATAATTATGTTTAATCCTGAAGTTACTTATTTTCTTGAAGCTGGGTTTAATGAAGCTGCGGTAAGATCACATTCCTATTTTGCAATTGAACATATTGTTTATTCTTTATTATATAATGAGAAAGTTGTTAGCTTATTTAACAAGCACCAGATTTCAACAGAGGAAGTAAAAACCGCATTAGAGGATTACTTTGACTCTAAAATGGAAGTTAAAGTTGATATTGAAAAGCAAAATAATTTTTTCCCAGAATATACTCCTGCTTTAAAAAGAGTCATTGAAAACTCAATTAAAGATAAGGAAATTAAAAATAAGATTTATCAAGTTGATATTTTTGATATTCTAATGAACTTAATGAAAGAAAAAAACTCTTTTTCTACTTATTTACTTCAATCAAAAGGCTTAACAGCTAAAAAAATATATAAATTTAAAATTAATATTGAAAATGAAGAAATATACAATGAAAAGAGCGTTGATTCAGAAAAAGAGTTAAATAAAAAAGAAGAATCAAATATCTTAACTAATTTATCAAAGCTTGCTAAAGATGGTAAACTTGATCCATTAGTTGGAAGAGAGCAGGAGCTAAATCAGGTGTTCCAAATTTTATCAAGAAGAACTAAAAATAATCCTTTGCTTGTGGGAGAGCCAGGGGTTGGTAAAACTAGTATCGTAAATGGTTTAGCAATTTGTATTAATGAAAAAAAATGCCCTAAATCTTTATTTAATAAAGAAATTTTATCATTAAATATATCTTTATTGTTATCAGGTACTAAATATAGAGGTGAATTCGAAGAAAGGGTAGCTAGTGTTTTATCTACTTTAAGTAAAAATTCAATTTTATTTATTGATGAAATTAATATGATTTTTGGAGCTGGGTCAACAGGGGCAGGTAATATTGATTTAGCTTCTTTGTTAAAACCAATTTTAATATCAAAAGATTTTTCTTGTATTGGTTGTATTAGTTCTACTGAATATAAAAAAACTTTTGAAAAAGATACTTCATTAAGTCGAAGATTTAATAAAATTAATATTAATGAACCAAGCGATAAAGAGACAAAAAAAATATTAACTAATCTTATTAGTCTTTATCAAGATTTTCATAAAGTTGAATATACTAATCAAGCAATTGATGCCTCTATTGAGCTAACAAATAGATATATTTCTGATAAATTTTTACCAGATAAAGCAATTGATATATTGGATCAAGCAGGTGCTGAAAATGCTATCAAAATAAAAAATAGAAAAGATAAAATTACTAATTTAGAAATAGAAGAGGTTGTTTCAAAAATTACCAAAGTTCCGGTTAGTACACTTTCTGCTGATGATAAAAAATTAGTTATAAATTTAGATAAAAGAATTAAAAAAAGCGTTTTTGGGCAAAATGAAGCTATTACAAATATTTATCAATCAATTAAAAGATCAAAATCAGGGCTTAAAGCTCATGATAAACCAATTGCTTCATTTATTTTTGCAGGACCATCTGGTGTAGGGAAGACAGAACTTTGTAAAGTTTTAGCAAAAGAGCTTGGAACAAATTTTATAAGATTTGATATGAGTGAATTTTCTGAAAAACATACTGTCGCAAGACTTGTAGGTGCTCCTCCAGGATATGTTGGTTATGAAGAAGGGGGAGTTTTAATTGATAAAGTTAAAAATAATCCTCATTCTGTTTTATTGCTTGATGAAATAGAAAAAGCACATATTGATGTCTTTAATATATTACTTCAAGTTATGGATAATGCTAAATTAACTGACCATTTAGGAAGAGAGGCATTTTTTAATGAAGTTGTTTTAATAATGACTACAAATGCTGGGTCTAAGCAAATTAACGCATTAGGGTTTAAAAATGATTCTAAAAGCAGCAATCAGGATAAGGCTTTAAAGAAACTATTTGCTCCTGAGTTTATTAATAGACTTGATGGGATTATTTATTTTAATAATCTTAAAAAACCTGAAATTAAAAAGATATTAAATAAATTTATTAAAGAAATAAATAATTTACTTAAAGATGGTATTAAAATTAAATTATCTCCAGATTTAGTTAATTATATTATTGATAAAGGTTATAGTCCAGAATATGGCGCCAGGCCTTTAAAAAGATTATTAAATGATTTAGTTTTAGATAAATTGTCTGACTTGCTTTTAGAGGATAATTTGAATAAAAATACAACTATTGAAGTCTTTTTAGGGGATAAAAATGAAATTAATTTTAAATACTAATATGAATATAAAAACAATAATTATTGCCGTTACTTTTTTAAGTATCTTTCTTTTAACAAGTTGTTCAACAAGAAAAGTTCCCGTAGGAACGGTTCCTAATTTTAAAGTCCCTCTACAATCCAATACTTCTACAAGTAAAAAGTTTATTAAGGAATATTTTGATAAGCAAAATGTTAAACTAGTTCAAAGTGGATCTGACTACAAAAGAGTTAGAGAGATAGTTGATAGATTATCGATTGCTGCCGGAGCTGGAAAATTTAAATATCCTTTATATATTGCTTTAACACCTCCAAATCAAGTTAATGCTATGGCTGTTAAAAGTTCAATTATCGTTGTTAATAAACCTTTAGTAGATAAGGTTCCAAATGATGCTGAGCTTGCTACAGTTTTAGCACACGAGGTTGCCCATATTTTAGCAGAACATTCAGAAGATAATACTGAACAAGCAAGAGGTGGGATGGTTGGAATTTTAGCTGATGTAGTAGGAAATGCTACAGCTGCTGCTACTGGTTCAGCAAGTTTAGGTAGCTTGTCATCAACTTTATCTGGAACCGTTGCTTCGGGTGCTTTTGTTAAATCTTATTCTAGAGGATTGGAATATGAGGCAGACCATGTTGGTATGATGTTAATGGCTAAAGCTGGTTATCATCCTAAGTACGCAATTTCTTTTTGGGAAAAAGCTCCTAGCATTTTTGGAGCAGGGGGAGGGATTTCATTTTTAAGTACGCATCCATCTTCTGATGATAGAACAGAAGTTTTAGAAGGTTATATGCCAATTGCTATGGGGTATTATGAGAAAAGATAGTTGTTTTTTGGATTGATTCTTAATTTAATATTGTTTTTTTAATCAAATTTTAAAGGAAAAGATTTAAAATGGTGTAGTTTAAATCTTGGAAGAACATTAATTCTGTTGATAAAAGAGCTGAATTTTTTATTCATTAAATCTTTTAATTAAATAAACTGAAGAGGTCTTACAAAAGCAGTCGCTGAGATATGGACTGTTCAAGAATCTCCAATAAAATCTTTATAAGCTGATGCAATAAACATGAAAATTTAAATTTGGAACTTAAATATAATCCTGCGCCTAGTTGATATTGAGGGGCTGATAACTGTTATACAAAAAACTCTTGAAATTTTAACGATTCAATATTAAAAATATAAAATTTATTAAAATACATTTTTGGTATATCACCCCAAACATCCCAAAATGGTTGATCATTACAATCTTTTTCAATTCGGATATCACTGCCAATTATCTTAGGTAAGTTTAATTGAAAAATCACAGAACATGCTGGTTCCTCCAAATCAATATCACACTTTGGTGGTCTTAAGGCATAATAAAGTGCTTGAATTGGTTCAACACCAAAAGTTACCATAAAGCTATATTTTCTTTTATTTTCCATATTACTATTTAAAATTTTCCTAAAATCGTTTGGGCGTAACCTCATTCCACGATAAGCGTATAATTCTTTATTTAAGGTGATATTTGAAACCATTGGTTTAAAAGTAGATAAAAATTTCTCATTATCCTGATTATCAAACAAAAATAATTTATCTAATTGTAATTTTTTCTTACTTTCAAGTTCAGAAGTAGTAAATACAAAATTTGGGTCAAGCTTTGAAGTAGATATTTCCATAAAAAGATTTTTTAAATTTTTGTATAACGCTGAAAGCTGAGTAGCCACGCCACTATGAACTTTCAGTACCTTACTATCTTATCATATCGATAATGTTAATCAAACTCAAAAATCTGACAGCCTGGTCTGCTCCAGTTGTTTGTTAGGTGGACTATTGTTTAGTTATATTATAGGATTAGATATGCCGACTTTGTTTGAATTTAAAGGTTTTAGGTTCTTTTTCTTCAGTTCCGATAGAAATGAGCCGATACATATACATGTAGAAAAAGATAATTGTTACTGCAAATTTTGGATAAATCCTGTAAAATTATCATATACAACAGGATTTCGTTCTCACGAACTTACTGTAATAAGAAAAGTTATTGAGAATAGAAAAGATATTATTGAGGAGAAATGGAATGGGTTCTTTTCCTGACAAACTAGAAGCGTTAATCATTGATGTTAATTTTACTGAAGATTTTATATCTGTAACTTTAGCTGATGCTAGAGAAGTATCTGCTCCTCTTGCATGGTTTCCAAAATTATTTTCTGCAACAAATGAAGAAAAAAATGATTGGAGACTTATTGGAAATGGTATTGGTATTCATTGGAGTCAGATAGATGAAGATATCTCAATATCTGGGCTTCTAAGGGAAAAGTAGTACACCTAACGCCTTAAGGATGAGCAGCTGCGCTCTACTAAACCTTAAGTTCCTGATGATTATATCAAACCAATGAAGTTAATCAAATAAAAAAACTCAGGGCGAAATCTACTCCATCAGCTTGTTATGCAAAATTATAGCTTGCAAGATTGTAGCTTTTGTGCTACACTTAAATAGTGAATAAAAAACTAGTAATATTTAAATCTAAAAATGGTAAAATACCTTTTGTAGATTGGATTGAACAATTACGAGATAAAAAGGCTAGAGCTATCATTCGTGCTAGATTAAATAGAATACAGCTTGGCAATTTTGGAGATTGTAAATCTATTGGAGATGAAGTTTATGAGTTTAGAATTCATTATAGTTCAGGATATAGAATATATTTTGGAATAAGTGGAAATGATTTAGTTGTCTTGCTTTGTGGTGGAACTAAAAGTACTCAAAAGAAAGACATACTAAAAGCAAAATCATATTGGGAGGAATATAAAAATGGGAATTGATGATTATAATAGTTATTTAGTAGATTCACTAAAAGATAAAGAAGAAGCTGCTGAATATCTTACAGAGTGTTTTAAAGATTCAGAAGAAGTATTTCTTCTTGGTTTAAGAAATGTTGTTGAAGCAAATGGTGGTATTGGTGAACTAGCTAAAATTACAGATTTAAATAGAGAAAATCTTTATCGTATACTCTCAGAAGGTGGAAATCCTAAATTTTCTAGTTTGACAAGTATTTTAAAAGCCCTTGGTTTTCAAATAAATATTAATGATAAAGAAACAGCGTAATTTTGTATAACGCTAAGGATGAGTAGTTTCGCTCTACTAAACCTTAATTTCTTGATGATTATATCAAACCAATGAAGTTAATCAAATCAAAAATCTAGGGGCGAAATCTACTCCATCCGTTTGTTATCTTTTTACGGTTTTATAGATATATTTTTATTTAATGCTAGAATATTTTCACCATAAAATACTTCTCCATCTCTTATAGTTTTATAAGGAATTCCCTTTTTTTCACATTCCGCTACTTCAAGATCAATGTCTGCAGATTCAGGATGATCTGATTTATAATGTGGCAGAATCATATGATTTAAAATATTCAGCCCATCCCAAATAGGTTCTGATAATTGAGGATAAGGTGATTTATTAGGATCATCAACAATCTGAAGAGGCTCAAGATTTGGTGCTAAAACGCAAACTCCAGCAGAATATCCAGCATAAATAAAATCTTCTGAAACTGATTTTAAAATACTATCAAAACCACTTAATTTCATAGCTTGCCGAAGAACAAAAGTATTTCCTCCTGTAACCCAAACTCCAGCGTAGTTAGATAATACTTCAGAAAGCTTTTCAGAATTATCAAAATAATCTTTTAAATCTAAAATTTCAGAGTTAATTGATAAGTTTTCTAGATCTTTTTGATTTCTATCTCTAGTCTTAGTTTGATCTTCTATAGAAATATGATCTAATGCATTTGGAATATAAGCTACTCTTCTTCCATTAAGCATTTCAGCAAATTTTTCACCATGATTTCCGACTCGATATGAACTTAAGTAATATTTCAAAACAATTTCTAATTAAAAAGATAACAATATTATTAGTGCGCAAAGATAATTGAAAGAAAGTATCAATTGCGTACTTTAGTGTATTATAATAAATAAT